>Ga0172371_10005541_pt1 | contig 18682 bp, 20 predicted proteins | sample Lak12m_FD_114543 | JGI IMG/M metagenome (GOLD analysis project Ga0172371, IMG submission 114543) | Freshwater microbial communities from Kabuno Bay, South-Kivu, Congo - kab_022012_12m | ecosystem: Environmental > Aquatic > Freshwater > Lake | place: Democratic Republic of the Congo: South-Kivu...
GATAACCTTAATTTCAAATCAGAAGTATATCCGATGTAAATTGCCCCGTCTTGTTTCTTGCTCTTTAATATATATACATAATACATAGTAATTAAGCGTAGCCTTGGCGAAGTTTAATGGCGGAGAGGGAGGGATTCGAACCCTCGATACCCTTGCGGATATACCGCCTTTCCAAGGCGGCGCACTAGGCCAGACTATGCGACCTCTCCAAAAACCAAGTTATTATAACTCAATTTTAGCAATTTTTCACTTGTTTTGTCGTGCTAATTGTAGGATAAAATAATTATGGTATTTAAAGATCGACAGGATGCGGCAATACAATTAACGACAGCTTTAAAAAAGTTGAATCTAGCTAATCCCGCTGTTTTTGGTATCCCCCGTGGCGGAATAATAGTAGCAAGAATCGTCGCTGATGCTCTTAGTGCACCTCTTGATATAATTGTTTGCCGTAAACTCGGGGTGCCCGGCCACGAAGAGCTTGGATTTGGTGCGATTGCACTAAATAACATTCTAGTTTTAAATGAAAAAACCGTTCAGAACCTTGGAATTAGGCCTGATGTAATTGAAGCTGTCAAAGAATCTGAGCAAGCAGAGTTGAAAAGAAGGATTTCTGTTTATCGTGGTAATGAGAGCTATAATAATATTGCTGGTAATGATGTTATCTTAATTGATGATGGAATCGCTACAGGTGTTACGATGAGAGCCGCAGTGGAATTTGTTCGCTACATGGGTCCCAACAGCATCACGGTTGCAGCCCCGGTCTGTCCGGCTGATAGTGCTAAGGAAATTAAAATGATAGTAGATAATCATATTTTGCTTTCAGAACCAGAATATTTTTATGCTGTTGGCCAATTTTATCAAGATTTCCCTCAGGTTTCCGATGAGGAAGTAATTTCCGCTTTAAAAAAGCAGTTATAAGTATAATAATGGTTTAATGAAACTATCTCTCAAAAAAGGGTTAAGCTACGGAACAACCTCTGGAGTTATCACAACACTTGGACTTTTGATTGGATTATATTCAAGCACAAACCAAAAAAGCGTAGTACTTGCAGGGATATTAACAATCGCTTTTGCAGATTCATTTTCAGATGGGCTAGGGATACATATTTCTGAAGAATCAGAAAATCACCATAGCACTCGTGAGATTTGGGAATCAACTGTTGCCACGATTATTTCCAAAATGGTTTTAGGACTTACCTTCATTATTCCTGTCCTTTTTCTACCTCTCAATTTAGCCGTCATCGTTGATGTTTTTTGGGGCATATTTGTCCTTTCAGCATTAAGTTATAGAATTGCAACACAAAACAAAGAAAAACCATTTGGAGTTTTAGTTGAACACTTAGGAATTGCATTACTGGTTATTATTGGTAGTTACTATATCGGCGATTTAATAAATGCATATTTTAAATAACCTTTAAATTATAGCCTTATAATGCTATAATCACGGCATCAAATTAACTACATTATGAATGAACTCGAAGAGATAAAATCTAAAATTGATATTGTTGAATACATCGGTGGTTACGTTCAACTGAAACAAACAGGCAGAAACTTTAAAGCCTGTTGCCCTTTTCATTCCGAAAAAACTCCATCATTCGTAGTTTCTCCGGAACGGCAGATGTGGCATTGTTTTGGAGCTTGTGGGGAAGGCGGTGACATTTTTTCCTTTGCTATGAAGATTGAGGGACTCTCTTTTCCTGAAGCTGTTGAAAGCCTAGCCGCAAAAGCCGGGGTTAAAATAGTTCGAAAAAATTTCGAAAAGTCCTCTTCAAAATCCAACTCTTATTCCGCAAATGAACTAACTGAGAATTTTTACCATGATGCTCTCATGACTGATGAAGGGAAAAAAGCCAGGGATTATATTATTAAAAAAAGAAAGCTTTCAGTAAAGACCATTGAAGAATTCGGCCTTGGTTATTCACCCATCCAAAAATCATCCTTACAAAATGAACTAAATAAACATAATCTGAGCACTCAAGAGCAACAAAAAGCCGGTCTTGTGACTCAAAAAAATGGCGAGTTGCGAGATTTTTTTTGGGGTCGTTTAATGTTTCCGATTCGTGATATTTCCGGTCGGACTGTTGGATTTTCAGCAAGAGTTTTGGATGATTCACTACCTAAATATATCAACACACCGGAAACCGAAATTTTCCACAAATCAGATATACTCTATGGAATTGATTTAGGAAAGGAAACAATTCGAAAATCAGATAATGCAATTGTGGTAGAAGGAATGATGGACGTTATTGTCTCAAGACAAGCTGGGGTTAAAAATGTAGTAGCAGCTGGTGGAACGGCGCTCACTGAAAATCAGCTTCGTTTACTTGCCCGGCTAACAAAGAATCTAAAACTCGCTTTTGATGTCGATTTTGCCGGTTCCGTTGCAACCAGACGTGCAATTGAACTTGCATGGAATCTGGGATTCAACTTGAAAGTGATCGAAATTCCTTCAGGTAAGGATCCGGCCGACACAGCTTCGGATAGTCCCGAAAAATGGAAAGAAGCCGTCAGAGGTGCGATTTATGTAGTTGATTATCTTTTTGAATCAGCCTTTAAACATTTCGATAAAAAAGACCCTATCGGACGAAAAAAAATTGCTGCTGAGCTACTGCCAGTCATTAAAAGGATACCAGATGAAATCGAACGAAATACTTATATCAAGAGTCTTGCTGAAAAACTGCAGGTTGATGAGTCAAGCATAAATTCTGCCCTTTCAAAGGTCGGGCAACCGAAAGAATCACTTAAAAGTGAAAGAAAAACTGAATTCCATCCGAAGAATAAACAGGCAGAGCTTGAAGGTAACGTTTTGGGGCTTTTACTTATTTTCCCTCATTATTTGGATTTTGCTTCAACAGTTCTTGAACCAAATGATTTTACAGATCCCATTATAGGTAAAAAATACGAACATGTGTTAAAATACTATCTGAAAAAGGGTAACTTTTCAGAAAAGGCATTTTTAGCCTCTTTAAAAAAAGAGGAAGAAGATTCATTTAATCTTTTGATGCTCTCAGCCGAAGAACAATTTTCCGACCTAGATGAGGAAAAAAAGGCTGAAGAAATATATTTTGGGGTCAAAAGAATTAAGAAATTATCTTTAGATGTAAAAAAACAAAGCCTAATTGCTGAAATTTCTACTCTGGAGAAAGAAAAGAAAAAAGGAGAGGCCAGAAAAGCGTTAAAAGTTCTGCAAACTCTTCTTGAAGAAGAAAAATTAATAAGCTAAAGAGTAAGCATTTATTTTTGATTTCTAGCTTAAAAGATGAATTTAAGGTTATTCCGACTACCTTAAATAATTATTAATGATGAGGTCGGAAGAGGTTTTAATGAAAGAAGAATTCGATAAAGAGATAGAAAAATTATTAAAGAAGGGTAAAGAGCAGGGTTTTGTTTCGCAAGAAGAAGTTTTGGCGACAATCCCAGACGTTGAAGACAATATTGAAAAACTAGATGAGCTATATGCAATACTATTAGACCAAGGAATCGAAGTCACCGATAATCGAGAAAAGATGATTTGGGGAGATGGGTCAGAAGACGATTCAGATCTCGCTGATGCTACCCCCCAACAAGAAATCGGTGATTTAGCTGATGACTCTGTTCGAATGTACTTGCGCGAAATCGGGAAAATTCCTCTGATTAATCATGAACGTGAAGTTGAGCTTGCAAAAAAAATAGCCAAAGGGGATAAAAAGGCCAAAAAAGACCTAGCTGAAGCCAATCTTCGTCTAGTTGTATCCATAGCCAAACGTTATATCGGTCGTGGCTTGGATCTGCTGGACTTGATTGAAGAAGGCAACACCGGACTTTTGCGTGCCGTTGAAAAATTCGATTATACCCGAGGATATAAATTCTCTACTTATGCCACTTGGTGGATCCGCCAAGCCATTACACGCGCGATAGCTGATCAATCTCGCACAATCAGAATTCCTGTGCATATGGTTGAATCCATAAACAAAATGATCAGGGCTCAGCGACAACTTGTTCAGGAGCTTGGTCGCGAACCGCTGCCGGAAGAAATTGCCGCCGAAATGGGAATAGATGTCGATAAGGTGAACAACATGATAAAAATATCACAAGATACCATTCCTCTCGAGTCACCTGTGGGTGAGGAAGAAGACAGCGTTCTTGCTGATTTTATTGAAGATTCCGATTCTCAAACCCCAGTTGAAGCCGCAACCTATCAGCTTCTGAAAGAACACATTGGTGACGTGTTGAATTTACTCACTCCGCGTGAACAAAAAATCCTGCGAATGAGGTTTGGTCTGGATGATGGTCGCGCTCATACCTTGGAAGAGACTGGTCAAGAGTTTGGTGTAACCCGTGAAAGAATCCGTCAAATTGAAGCCAAAGCCTTAACTAAACTAAAAAAACACCGCGACTCAAAAAAGCTGAAAGACTACCTACTGTAATTTCGATTTTTGAGTTTCAAGTTTTGATTCAATCAACTAATAGAATTTCATTCAAAATTCTTAAATCATAATTCATAATTCAAATTAGTTCTTGCATTTCATTAGTTTGTTTAGAATTTAGAACTTAAAATTTAGAATTTTGTTAATTAATTTCTAAAAACTATTGCATCAAAAAAAAAGTTGGTTAATAATATTTCTAAGGGGGAGTGATCTCGCTCGAGATCACTGGTACAAAAAGAGTTGGGCCCACGTCCGACTCTTTTTGTTTATGCGTTTATTTAATTTCTACAATCTTTTCAACTGTGACAGCAAATGCCCCTCTGGCTTCGTAACCTGAACCTTCAAGTTTTTTCTGAATCAAATCAATTTCCTGACCGCTCGTGAAATAGTTTGCCTTACCAAAAAACTTCAACCCAGTGTTGTCTTTATAATCAAAAACAACCATAGAACAACTAGGATTAGAAAGTAGATTCTCACGACAGCAAGTCATCATAACGTCAGCGACCAATATTCTGCCATCGTCTAATAGAAGAGGACGATCTACCACCGTAATATTTGGAAGACCGTCTTTTGTTGATGTTCCTATAAAAACCAAATTGTCTTTAATATATTTTCTTAATTTTTTTGTTTCCATTGTTTAATTCTAGCACATGATAAATCTCTGCATGCTAAAATAGATGCATGGCAAAAGAACGATTGGTAATTATTGATGGACATGCACTGATTCACAGAGCCTATCATGCCATCCCACCGCTCACCACAAAAAAAGGCGAGCTGGTTAATGCTGTCTATGGCTTTTCCATGATACTTTTAAATGTCATTCGCGATCTTGCGCCAAAATATATTGCGGTTGCATTCGATTTGCCGGGAAAAACTAAACGCCATGAAGAGTTCGAGGCATACAAAGCAAATCGTTCGGCCGCACCAGATGACCTGGTCAATCAATTTTCACTGGTTCATGAAGTAGTTGAGGCTTTTAATATTCCAATTTTTACAGCCGAGGGTTATGAAGCAGATGACGTCATCGGCACACTAGTACATAAAACTCCAAAAGGAATCGAGAGTATCATTGTTACCGGTGATATGGATGAACTTCAACTTGTGGATAAGCACACTAAGGTCTATACAATGCGGCGTGGTTTTACCGATACTATGATCTATGATGAACAAGCCGTCATTGATAAATATGGACTCACACCGGCTCAATTTGTTGACTTTAAGGCATTAAAAGGTGATCCCTCCGATAATATCCCAGGCGTTTCCGGAGTTGGCGAAAAGACTGCTTCAGGTTTAATCTCTGAATTTGGTTCGCTTGATAACATCTATAACAACTTATCGAAAATCAAACCGAAAATTGCCGAAAAACTAGAAAAAGAAAAGGAAATAGCTTATCTTTCACAAAAATTATCGCGCATTGAAACCAACCTTGATCTAAATTTAAAAATAGATAGTTGTTTTATTCATGACTATGACAAAAATAAAGTTTTTGAACTTTTTCAGGAACTTGGCTTCAAATCACTGCTTTCCCGCTTGCCAAAACAAAAAGAACAAAAAGAGGACAAACCTTTGGCTAAAAACCGCAAGACTAATTATCTCCTAGTTGATACGAGCGAGAAACTAAAAGCACTCAGCTCAAAGCTCAAAGCGCAAAGCGCATTCGCTTTTGACACTGAAACCGATTCACTCTCCGAAATTGATGCCAATTTGGTTGGAATGTCTTTTTCTTTTAAAGAGGGTGAGGCCTTTTATGTACCGGTTGGCCACTATTGCGGTAAACAACTAGAATTAACTCCTACACTCAAAATTCTTAAACCACTCCTCGAAGATCCAAAAATTGGAAAAATAGGACACAATATTAAATTTGATTATGTAGTTCTAAAAAAATATGACATCAATCTTAGTCCAATAATTTTTGATACTATGATTGCTGCTTACCTGTTAAATCCCAACGCTAGAGCTCAAAAATTGGACGACCTCGCTTTTTCTGAATTGGGGATAGAACTAACTCCAATCACAAAACTAATTGGAAACGGTAAAGAACAGATAACTTTCGACAATACAAAAATTTCTGATGCCTGTGACTATGCTGGTGAAGATGCTGATATTGCTTGGAGACTATATTTACATCTCTCTCAAGATCTTTCTCAGACAGATTTAATTGAGTTAAACAAAAAAATCGAGGCACCTCTTATTCCTGTTTTAGGCAACATGGAGGCTGAAGGAATAAAGGTTAACCCCAAAATACTTGAAAGGCTATCTCATGAATCCCAGAAAAAAATTACTAGTCTCGAAAATCAAATAAAAAAAGATGCCGATGAAGATTTGAATGTAAATTCTCCGGTTCAACTTCAGAAAATTCTTTTCGAAAAATTAAAATTAAATGAAAAAATTGATGATCCAAGAGAACTAAAAAAACTTAAAAATGGAGGCTATTCAACTTCGGCCAGTGAACTTGAAAAACTGCGTCACGTACATCCGATAATTCCGGCAATCTTTGAATATCGGGAGTTAACAAAATTAAAGAACACTTATATCGATGTTTTGCCTAAGCTCCTCAACAAAAAAACAGGTCGAATTCATACAAGTTTTAATCAAGCAATCGCTCAAACCGGAAGACTATCCTCATCTGACCCAAACTTGCAAAATATTCCTATCCGAACTGATGCCGGTAAAAAGATTCGGAAATCATTTGTGGCTGAATCCGGCAATCTAATTCTTTCCGCCGATTATTCTCAGATTGAACTGCGGATAGTTGCGCATATTGCTGGGGTTAAAAATATGATCGAGGTTTTTAAAACCGGGCGAGACATTCACTCAGAAACGGCTGCCAAAGTATATTCAGTTGCCGAAAAAGATGTAACACAAAAGATGAGAAGAATTGCTAAGATAATCAATTTTGGGATTCTTTATGGTGTTTCACCACATGGCCTCAAGCAACAAACTGGACTATCAAGAGATGAAGGCAAGGAGTTAATTGAAAAATATTTTTCACTAAATCCGGAGATTCAGCAGTACAGCCAAAAAATGATTGCACAGGCTCATGAGCTTGGTTATGTTGAAACAATTTTTGGCCGTCGTCGCTACTTGCCGGAGATTAAATCATCGAACTTTGCTGTTCGAGGTGCAGCAGAGCGAATGGCCATAAATATGCCGGTTCAAGGAACGGCTGCAGATTTGATTAAGCTTGCCATGATCGATATTGCAAAAGAATTGCCACATGTCAGTCCCAAATCAAAAATGCTTCTTCAAGTTCATGATGAGTTAGTTTTCGAATTACCAGAAACCGAATTAGAAAAAGTTACTAAGTTCGTAAAAGATAAAATGGAAAATGTAGTTTCTTTATCGGTACCAATTGAAGTTGCCATTAATTCAGCTCAAAACTGGGGTGACATCAAATGACATGCGCTACACTTAAATAACAAAATCCAAATTACAAATTTCAAACAAATATCAAATGACAAATATTTAAGAATTTAATAGTTTTAAACTAGGATTTTGGAACTGATTTAAAATTTAGAAATTAAAACTTAGAAATAAATTTGTTATACTAGATATATGAAACGTTTACACTTATTTTATTTTGCAGCTTCAGCCGGTTTACTTAGTGCCAGTATTATTATGACTGTCTATTTTTATGGTAGCTTAGAGCAAAATATTCCAATTCACTTTGGATTATCTGGAGCAGCCGATGCATGGGCAGAAAAGACACCCTTAACGGTTTTTTTGGTTCCACTTATTGGTCTTTTGCTTTTTATCTTGTTCTTAATTTTATATAAACACCCACAATATTCCAGTTGGCCCACTACCTTAATTCTTATGACTGTTGAAGAAAGTAAAAGAGTTAAAATCTATGAAATATTACGGAGCATGAATGCAACTATTTCATTTATTATTTCGGCTTTAATGGCATATCTGCAGTTTGCAATCATTGCTGGTGGCAATGGAAAGACTAGTATTCTTAATGGCTATGTTATGGTTGGATTTTTGTTTGTTTTACTTTTGGCAATAATCATAATTAATGTTCGGATGCTGAAAACTGTTAGAAAACTTACCGCTAAATAAACCTAAAGAACTGTAAATCGTTCTTTTGACGTGCTAAAATTTTCTTAAACATGGCAAAACATAGAAAACCCGGGAGACCAAGGGGTTCCCGAAACAAAGGTCCAACCGGAGAAAAAGTAGGTATAAAAAGCTATTTTAAACCAGACTACGATTCCAAAGTAGTTAGAGAGATTCTTGGAATAGTCTTGGTTCTTTTTTCTCTGATTTTATTTCTGGGAGCTCTAGAGTGGGCAGGTACTTTTGGAAACAGTCTTGCCGAAACATTATCAATCTATTTAGGGCTTAATATATACTTTGCTCCATTTATCTTAGCTGCATTTGGAGTTGGGTTATTTTTCCCTGAAAAAATTAAATTAAATTTCTATACCTATTTTGGGCTTATCGCTCTTATTTTAACTTTCTCTGGTCTCTTTCATATATTTGTGAACCCAGAAGTTTCGCTTGAGGTTGCCCAGTCGGGTAAAGGCGGGGGTTTAATCGGTTATTGGATTCAACAGTTTTTATTGAGCTTTTTTAACCAACCACTCTCTTTCTTTATCTTATTCGCCGCGGCTGTTATTTTCTTTTTAATGATCACAAACACTTCTCTCCGAGAATTGTGGAACCTTATTCGAGGTAAAAATGATGAAGAAGGCGTTAAACCAAAACAGAATATCAATATAAATGAGCCAACAGGTGCTTCACATGTCTCCTTATCCGAACTCAAAAAAGCTCAAAAAACAGAACCAGCACCAATTATGAGAATGGGTGACTCCTCTGGTTGGCAATTTCCCTCGATTGATCTTTTAGATAATTCCTCATCTCGACCCGATGCCGGTAACATCCAAAATAATGCTGGAATTATTCAAAAAACTCTCGCTAATTTTGGCATTAATTCAACTATGGGAGATGTTAATGTCGGACCAACTGTTGCTCAATACACTCTTAAACCTGAAGATGGCGTTAAATTAAATAAAATCACAACTCTAGACAGAGACCTCTCGCTTGCTCTTGCGGCTCATCCCATTAGAATCGAGGCACCTATTCCCGGAAAATCACTTGTTGGTGTTGAAATACCCAACAAATCAACGGCAATAGTTAGACTAAGATCAATCCTTGAAACCGAGACCTGGAAAAACAGGCGTTCTAATCTTTCAGTCGTTCTTGGACTAGACGTTGCCGGACATCCACAAATAGCTGACATCACTAAAATGCCCCATCTCTTGATTGCCGGAGCAACCGGATCCGGTAAATCGGTCGCGATAAATACTCTACTTCTTTCGCTTTTATATCAAAATACCCCAAATGAACTAAAGTTGATATTGGTTGACCCAAAGAGAGTTGAACTTTCACCATATAATGACATCCCTCATCTTTTGACTCCCGTGATAGTCGATGCCGACAAAACAGTCTCGGCACTAAAATGGGCAATTGCAGAAATGGAACATCGCTATCGCATTCTACAGCAAGCCGGCAAACGAAACATTGAAGAATATAACAGCTCTAAAGGCAATGAAGGCATCCCTTATATCGTAATTGTAATAGATGAACTTGCTCAACTGATGGCAGTATCTGCAAACGAGGTAGAAGGTTTTATTGTCCAACTTGCTCAACTTGCTCGTGCGGTTGGCATCCACTTGATAATTGCTACTCAAAGGCCTTCAGTCGATGTTATTACCGGTTTGATTAAAGCAAACATTACCACTCGAGTCGCTTTTTCGGTGGCATCTCAAGTCGATTCACGAACAATTCTTGATCAATCCGGAGCAGAAAAACTCCTTGGAATGGGTGATTCTCTCTTTATTTCTGCTGAAACTCCCAAACCAAAGAGAATTCAAGGATCATTAGTGAGCGAAAAGGAAGTTCGTGGAGTAACCGAATTCCTAAAAACTCAGGGCAAACCGGAATATAACGAAGAAATTTTAAGACAACCGGTTAAAGGGATGGGGGGTGATCTTGGTGCTCCCGACGACGAAATGTTTTTGGATGCCGCAGACTGTGTAATTCGTTCCGGCAAAGCATCGGCATCGCTCTTGCAGCGCAGACTCAGAATAGGCTATGCCCGTGCGGCAAGACTCTTGGATCTCCTCGAAGAGCGTGGTATAATCGGGCCGGCAGACGGGGCACGTCCTCGTGATGTCCTTGTTAATGACATTTCAGAAGTTCTTGATGAAGAAGACCAGGAAACTACAGAAGAGTTTAAATAATTTATATTTTCTATCCTAGATTTTAAAATTTAGAATTTAAAATTGAAAATTGAAGCGCAGCGTTTATGACCCCCAAATTTACCAGAACTACAATCCCCGAAAAAGAAAAGCTCGGCGAAAAACTCGCTAAAAAACGAGCTGCTTTAGGTTATGACATAAAAGAAACCGAACGGGCAACAAGAATTAGAGCAAAATATTTAGAAGCCCTTGAAGCGGGTGATTATGATAAACTCCCCCCTGACGTCTTTGTCCAAGGATTTTTAAAAAATTATTCCACCTTTCTAAAACTAGATCAAAATAAAGTTATAAAACTCTATTTGAAAGAAAGAGGTCTTGCTGAAAACGTTAAAAAAGTTGTTGCTCCAGCTCCGGTTAAACCTCAAAAAAAGACCAAGCCAGCAAAAGTAATTGTTACTCCAAAAAGAATTACAATTGGTTCAATTGCTTTGGTATTTTTAGCTTTATTCATATACATCGGTTGGCAAGTCAGCATTTTAACGGCAGCCCCAAAGTTAGACATAAGCGCTCCAGGTGATAACACCAAAACCACCGAAGAAGCAACTATTGTTGAAGGTTTAACAGACCCTGGTGCAGAGGTTTTTATAAACGATGTACCTATACCAGTTGAGCCAGATGGCAATTTTAAGGAAAGAGTCAGTCTTCAATCAGGGGTTAACCTAATTAAAATTGCAGCCAAAAATAAATTAAATAAAACCACACAAGAAACGAGAACGATATTAGCCGAATTGCCGGAAATTAATTCAACCACCGAAAATGGAACTAAGGCGCTAGATATGAGAATAGATATTGGACCCAACTCTAATTCTATTTATATCGAAGTAGACGGGAAACCTCTTTCTGAAAAAGCTAATTTGATGCTTCCGGGTTCGTCACAAATAATCAGAGCTACAGATAAAATTGTTATTTCTGCAAGCGATGGAGGTAGCGTTAGAGTAAATTTAAATGGTAAAGATTTGGGAACACTCGGAGCCGCCGGGGAAAAAGTTGAGAAAAAAGAATTTAATTTAGAATCAATCTAATAAGGGACAAGTGACAAGTGAACAGAGAAAAAAATGGATACCATAAACTACTAGTTCATCAAAAAGCAGATGAACTTGCATTTGAGGTTTATAAAATTACTAAAGATTTCCCAAAAGAAGAAGTGTTTGGGATTACATCTCAAGCTAGAAGAGCTGCCCTCTCGGTTCCAGCAAATATTGCAGAAGGATATGCTCGTAGAGGTGTTAAAGAAAAGTTGCACTTTTTTAATATTTCCCAAGGTTCTTTAGTAGAATTAGAATATTTTATTGAGTTTTCTAAAAAATTAAATTATATTTCTGACAATGACTTTAATAAACTAATCAGTCAAAAAGAAGAAGTTGGTCGACTTCTTCACGGTTTTATCAAATCACTGAAACCTGATGACTGATCGCTGAGGTCTTATATTATGAGTAAAGAATTTTCATTTGATATAGTCTCTGACTTCGACATTCAAGAGATGAACAATGCAGTTGACCAAACAAAAAGAGAGTTAGCTGTTCGATATGATTTTCGTGGCACTAATCCACAGATGGATTTTGAAGATAGTAAAAATGCTCTAATTTTAAATGCTGATTCCGATTTAAAGCTTAATTCAATGATCGATGTCCTGGAATCCAAAATGATTAAGCGTGAATTATCATTAAAAATTCTTGATCTTTCATTACCAATCGAGCCAGCCTCTGGTGCACGAGTAAGAAAAAAAATAGCTTTTAAAAAAGGGTTGAAGCAAGACGATGCCAAAAAGCTAACCAAGATGATCCGCGACAAATATCCTAAAGTAAAAGCTAATATCCAAGGTGAAACAATCCGCGTAACATCTGGTTCAAAAGACGATCTCCAAGGTGCTATGCAACTGTTGCGCGCCAGCACCGAACTCGACTTTCCTCTTCAGTTCACCAACTATAAATAAATTTCAAATACTAATTAAGATTTTCTTCGTTGGTATTTCCATTCTTTGTTTTGTATTCATCCTCCGTCTTAATATACAAAATTCTCTTGACCTGTGGATAAGTTATAGTATACAATAATGGTATACAAGGAGGGTGCTTACTATCATGAAAACTTTAACAGAGAAACAAAAACAGGTCCTTGGTTGGATTGCCGAGTCGATTGATAAGACCGGTAGTGCTCCAACTGTGCGAGAACTCCAGGCTAAGATTGGTTGTGCTGCGCCCATGGGTGTTGTTGCTCACCTGAACGCTCTTGAAAATAAGGGCTACATTCGCCGAAGTGCCGGAAAAGCCAGAGGTATTATGGTTGTTGCTAACGAACTCGGCAAAGCACCCGAAGAAATGGTCCGTGTTCCACTGGTGGGAAATGTTGCTTGTGGCATGCCTATTTGGGCAGAAGAACTAATTGAAGATTGGATTCCTCTTTCGACAAAGTTAGTTGGCCACACCCAAGATGTTTTCATGCTTCGGGCAAAGGGAGATTCCATGAACTTGGCCGGCATAGACGATGGCGACTACATAGTCTTTCGTCGTCAAAGTACCGCCCTGCCTGGAGATAGAGTAGTTGTTTTAATCGGTACCGAGGCAACTGTTAAAAAAATCAAATTTGACGGGAAGAAAGTTTCGTTTATCCCCGTATCAACAAACAAGGATCATAAACCAATCGTGCCACGTCCTGGCACATTCATGATTCAAGGAAAAGTCATTGGAGTAATCAAAAGTTTTAGCTAGTTACAAGTTATAAGCTACAAGAGATAAGGGAATCAAAGATGAAAGAATATTTAGAACAACAATTAAAGAAAAAAGCTCATGAACTGGTAGTTTCGGCTTATCGAGTAGTTTCTCGAATTAGGGGTCAAAAAGGAGCTGTTTTTTCACTTAGGCAAAATGTTTCTAAAATTCCGGTGGCTATTTTTGAAGCTCAGGACAGGCAGTTTGATGAAGATAAAGTTCGTTATTTTTCTGCGGCTCGGAATGCACTTTTTGAAACCAGATACTACCTTGACTTTCTTTATAATGCTAAATCGATTAGCTATTATTCATATCGGCAAGTAGCCTCAAAGCTTGAACTACTAGACAAAATGCTTGTTTCTCGGGTTACTTCAATCGACAAAAGAAAAGCACGGTCACAATATAAAATAAGTATAAGAGAGAAGTTTATACACTAATTTAACTTGGAAGGTCCGACGCTTTCATAAGACAGATTTTAATTAAATTAACGTCGGAAAAGGGGAAAAATGGGGGAAGAAAAAAAAGACAATCAGAAGGAACGGATTACTGCAGTTGAAATGGCAGTCGACCAAATAGAAAAACAATTTGGAAAAGGCGCAATAATGCGATTGGGCGAAGCTACTAAAATGAATGTGCAAACTGTCCCAACTGGATCTTTATCACTCGACATCGCACTCGGTGCTGGAGGCGTACCAAAAGGTAGGATTATTGAAATTTATGGCCCGGAATCATCTGGAAAAACCACTCTGGCTTACCATGTAATTGCTGAGTCCCAAAGAAAGGGTGGGCTTGCAGCTTTTGTCGATGCAGAACATGCCCTTGATCCTGAATATGCTAAAAATATTGGGGTAGATACCGAAAAACTCCTTATATCACAACCCGATACAGGTGAGCAAGCACTTGAAATAACAGAGACTTTAGTGCGCTCTAATGCAATTGATGTTCTGGTGGTCGATTCTGTGGCTGCCCTTGTCCCACGCGCTGAAATTGAAGGTGAAATGGGTGATTCACACATGGGTCTGCAGGCAAGGTTAATGTCTCAGGCACTAAGAAAATTAACAGGAGCGATTTCTAAATCCAATACAACCGTTATTTTTATTAACCAAATTCGAATGAAAATAGGTGTTATGTTTGGAAATCCAGAAACTACAACGGGTGGTAACGCTTTGAAATTCTATTCCTCTGTTCGGATGGATATCCGCCGCACAGAACAAATAAAAGACGGAGATAATGTAATTGGAAACCACGTTAAGGTAAAAATAGTTAAAAACAAGGTTGCCCCACCATTTAAAGTCGCTGAATTCGACATTATGTATAATGAGGGGATTTCAAAGGAAGGTGATGTCCTTGATCTTGCTGTCAAGGAAGGGCTTGTCGGCAAAAGCGGTGCTTGGTATGAATATAAAGAGCAAAAAATAGGTCAAGGTCGCGAAGCTGCAAAACAATTCCTAAAAGACAATCAAAAAGTCTACGATGATTTGGTAAAGAAAATCAGAGAAAAATATTTTACAAAGTAACATCCTCACTTATTCCATGGATTCTGGGTAAAAATCTTCATTTGGAACTGAATTTGTGACAAGCTCTATTAGTGAATTTATTTCACTTACAGTAAGTTTTGTCTCTGGGATTAAATCAGCTTTACTAGTATCGATATCTTCTGGGGTAATCTCTGCCAACTCTGTTTTTGTAACCTCACCATCTTTTTTTATCCTATATTCTAAAGTCATATCACTCATAGAAAATATCAATCTTATTTCATTTTCTGCAGCTTTATCGCCAAACTTTTTTTGGAATTCTTCTAAATCAGTTACATATGTTAGTAGAAAATGTTCTCCCGTATTGGACCTTAAATATATTTCACTATATCCAGGGTTCCCTGGAATTATATTCTTTGATACTACGTCTAGATGGTTACCTATAAGTGACAAACAGGTCTCTTTAATTCTTTCATAAGCATCTTTTCTGGTATTGGGGTTATCAGAGTCACCTGGTACTAAACCTTCAATCATTTAATCTCCTTTACTTTTTATTCAAAAATGCTGTGCCAATCATCATTAGGATAGGACCAGCGATAAAAAGAGCCTTAAGATTATAGACAATATTGGCAAAATTAGAGTCCAAACTATAAAATTGTGAATCGCTCATAAAAGAAAAAAGTGCAACCAGAGTAAACCCGGCAACAAGAGCACCATATATTCCAGCTTGGATAGTGCTCAAAGTGCCACCACTATCCAGACCCGCTGTTTCGCTTTTGAAGATCAAAAGTCCAAAGACAATGGCAAAGAGCAACACAGCCACCCCAAATTCACTAGTGGTGAGTCTCGAGGAAACAAAACCGAAATTAGATACAAAATTATAAACAAGTTCTTTGGTGGCCAAAACAAACAAATAGGCGAGCATTAAATTAACCAAAATACCGAGTACTTTGTTTTTGCCAAAAAACATTCCATAGAAAATCCCGAGTCCGAATGAGATTAAAACAATTAAATCCCAAGTAATTTGCATAATTAAATTATAGCCTGAACATACACTAACAACAATATTACTAAAATTCCCATTTTCTTATATAAAATTACATATATATAATTTATGATCCATTATGAACCAGAAACTGCAACTCCTTGCGCGGCCGCGCATAGAGTGGAATTTAACTACATCTAGAACTATTTAATAAATTAAACGGATGAACTATAATTTATATTTTTTAATATATTTCGTATTATTTGGAACCAAATCTGTCTTAAGATACATAACATAATCGCTGATCCCAATTGTAGCTGATAGAATTGCAATCTCTTCTTTACATTCAAAAGGAAATAACCATAAGCTACCTTGCATTTTAGTAAAACCAAGTTCAATTAATTTTCTCCTAAAATGATCTCGTTCCTTCTTTAAACCTTCCGGAACATCATAAGCAACTATTTTCCAAATTCCATCCCATTTATCTCTTCTAATTGTAATTTCTTGTTTATCATAATTATTAATCAACTCACGACCTTTTTTTGTAATTTTAAATTTTTCGCCATATAACTCAATTAACCCTTTTTGGATTAATCCTTCGAGCGATTTTTCAAATGAATATTTACTTCTTGAACCTTTTAAATCTTTTGAGATTTCATTTTTTGAAAAGAAACCACCAAAAAGTGCTTTTAATATCTCTTTTTGAAATTTTCCTGCTGCATACTTACTGCTACTCATAATAAAATATTAACATAATCATTTTATATTTTCTACTTCTTGCGCGGCCGCGCATGGAGTAGAAATCAATAATTTATTAGTGAGATAAGTTAGTGAAGATTGGGATTAATATGGGTGAAAAGGAGATTAAAGTTAGAAAAAATTATAACTGCGGTGGCACTCCTTATAGTCTTTGGCTTTAATTTAATCCCACACACTTGTTAAGTTAGTACTACAATCGGTTACGGATATATTATTTGCGTTGAGATAAATACTCAGGCTATAATCATGATATGAAATTACATAAAATTGTCATTTTTATTTTCACAATTTGCATCTCATTATTTTTCGCATCAAATACTTTTGCAGCAATTATTAATTCTTATTCCGTAAAGAACGACTTTAAATATACTGCTGAAAAAGTAATAAAAGGCACGATTATAACAAAAAAACTGGACGAAAATAATGGGAGAACACTATCGACTACTGAAAAACTACATACTTTCGACCAAATAAAATGTGACACTCAAGCATGTTATTTTGAGGATAGATCTGAAATATCCAGAACTGGTTTAGATGAAGGGACAAAAAAAAGTCTTTATTCAGGGTTACTATACCGGGTGACAGACGCAAAAACAAGCTCTGTTGGCACTTATAGTGCAAGTGATACTGTCCAAATTTACACGTTGGAAGATGATAGAATTGATATTAATAGCGGATGGGAAAAAGCTTATTCTACAAATATAAGTATAGATTTAAATGGTAAAACAACAGAAAAAACAACCGATGGAGACACAGACGGTGACCCAAGCAACAACGACAATACTTCGAATCAAAAGGCACCAGAAGATTTTCAATATGAAACACCTGCCAGCTGGAGTGGGAAATGGGATAGCATTTTTAAATGCGATGGAGGTACATGCGATAGTTATGAAGAATGGATCTCCGTAATCTGGGCATGGGCACTCGTGATTGCAATTCCACTTTCGGTTCTGGTCCTTTCTGCTGCTGGTGTCGTGTGGATGACATCAGAAGGGAACCCAGACAGAATTTCATTTGCCAAAAAACTTATTCTAGGAGTATTCTCCGGTTTAGGCCTAATTTTGATTGCGCATTTATTACTTGTTAATATAATTGGACTGGATACTGAGACATGGAACATAAATTAATTAAAAAAATTCAATATTTTATTTTATTTCTATTTTTGTTGCCAACCTACGTTTTTGCAATTCCAGATGCAGGTGGCGGTGCAGCTAGTCCCAGCGAGGAAACATCTGGCGATAGCCTTCTGGGCAAATTCGGGTGGGACTCTTCCGGGCCAATAGAGGATCCTTCCGGAGTAGCTTATATTATTACAAGGGCGATGAATGTAGTTTTACTGCTTGGTGGTATTGCCTTTTTTGGAATGATTCTTTGGGGTGGAATAACAATAGGCACTGCTGCCGGCAATCAAGAAAGGCTCGACAAAGGTAAAAAAATACTCACAGCTGCAGTCATTGGATTATTGATTGTTGTCCTTTCGCGCTTAGTGGTCGGATATTTTATAAATATGTTGGGAGGCACAATTGAGCCTTAATCTTATTCAAAGCACCTTTGCTGCTGACGAAAGCATCAAAATTAACACCGATCTTGGTTTGCAGGGTATTATCGAGAAGGCTGTTGGAGTATTTCTTTTATTTGGAGGGTTAGCTATCTTTGGTATGTTTTTATATTCCGGTTACCTATTTATTACCTCGCAGGGTAATGCCGAAAAAATAACCACAGCCAGGAATGTAATAACATATGCGATTGTGGGTGTAGTTATTGTTGCTCTGTCTTATGCAATCATGATATATTTGTTTCAGGGAATTAAAAAATAATTAAGAAATTATCAAGGAGAGTAAAATGAGTTTTCTAGAACTATTTGTAAAAACAGCCCACGCATCGAGTGCCGCAGTTGATGCACCGGCACCTGAAGAATTCCAGTTACCTAATCCATTCGATTTTTCGGGTGGAGGCGGTTTAGAAGCCGTAATCGGTAATCTTGTTGGGATTGTGTTGGTTGTGCTTGGTCTTGTTGCCTTTGGATATCTGCTTTATGGTGGTGCTTTATTCTTGACTTCACAAGGTGATTCCGAAAAAGTAACTA
>Ga0172371_10005542_pt1 | contig 18680 bp, 18 predicted proteins | sample Lak12m_FD_114543 | JGI IMG/M metagenome (GOLD analysis project Ga0172371, IMG submission 114543) | Freshwater microbial communities from Kabuno Bay, South-Kivu, Congo - kab_022012_12m | ecosystem: Environmental > Aquatic > Freshwater > Lake | place: Democratic Republic of the Congo: South-Kivu...
AGGTGAAGCAATCAGGATAAGCGAGGAGAAAAAGATCGGTTTTACTGATAAATTTACCCAGGATGATATGCAGGAAAAGATATACCAGATTCTTAATGAGAATTATGAAATAGATATAAACAAGCTTATCAGTAATCAGGATCCTGATCTTAAGGCTCTCATTGATGAGATTATTGCCAGAAAATATAAAATAATGAGTGTTGAAGGATTTCTCATGCCGGTTGTGGATTACCTGGCATATGAAATTTATTATGATTATATTGATGAAGAGCTTACGGATTTTATAAGTATTTATCTTGATGAATCAAATCAGCCCGCTGTCCTTGATGCCGGGATCGTTATCTCTGCAAATGAGTTCCTCTTAAGAATAGACAACGCATTTAAATACCTTGAAAAATATCCCAGTTCTCCAAGATATGATAAAGTAAAAAAATTGAATGCTGGTAGGCTTCAGGTATACCTGGGAGGAATCGACAATACACCGGTATTTGACGGTGCAGACAAGATCTATCCTGAAAAGCTTGCGGAGTTTGAAGTTTTTGCCAAGCAGTATGAGAGCACCGCAACAGGAGATGTTATCAAATCATATCTTGAATTGCTTGACCGGGAAAATTACTTCAGGACACCTAGCGTTGACGACTTCCTGCGGGCCCTGTATAACTAAAAGCATCGTTTTTTAAAAAGGACCTTATGCAATATTTGCCACATTCATACTTTCAACCTGCCTGTGATTTTCCTGATAACCGTAAATGCAAATTATGATTGGTCTATTATAAGTAAAAGTAATTCTTATAAATGAATCTATTCTCTGCTGTATAAAAGCTGGCCGCAGGCTGCATCGATATCCTGTCCGAACCTGTACCTTTCGGTTACAGATATCCCTGATTTCTTCAAGATTGATTTAAACAAACCTATTTTCTCCTTTGAAGGTGCATTGAGCACCCTTTCCCCTTTGCCGTTGAACGGAATCAAATTTACGAAGCATAATAAACCTTTAAGGATCTCTGCCAGTTCCACGGCATATTCAGGAGACTCGTTGAATTTATCGATTAATACATACTCAAACATGACCCTGCGGTTAGTGCGTTTGATATATTTCTTTGAAGCATCGATCACGGCCTCAACAGGATATTTGTCATTTACGGGCATTAATTTTGACCTGAGCTCATTATTCGGGGCGCTCAATGAAATTGCCAGGTTTACCTGCAGATCTTCTTTTGAAAGTTTCTCAATCTGTTGTGGTATTCCGCAGGTTGAGATTGAAATTTTACGCGCACCGATATTGAATTTTTCTTTATTATTAAAAATTCTTATTGCATCCATAACATTGCCATAATTTAAGAATGGCTCACCCATGCCCATGAAAACAACATTTGTAACACGGGGGCCCGTGGGAAAGCTTTTATTGCCATTATTGTTATGATTATTTTCATAAGCATTTTCAGGGGTATTCTTTTTCTTCAAATAATATGAAAAAAACAGGACCTGCTCCGCTATTTCGTAGGCTGTCAGGTTCCTTTTATACCCTATTTTCCCTGTTTTACAGAAAAGGCAGCCTAACGGGCAGCCAACCTGAGACGAAACGCAAACAGTATTCCTGCCCTGCGCATGCTGCAGGAGCACCGTTTCGACAGACAGACCGTCACTTAACTTAATCAGTGCCTTCACGGTATCCTTTGAGTGAGAAACAACTGACTTGTAATCGATTGAAATCGGGCAGCTTTCAGTCAGCTTATCTCTCAGCAAAGCAGGCAGACTGCTTACCTTGCTCCAATCATCCGTGAGGTCCCGGTAAACAGCTTTTTCGGCTTGCTTTAACCTGTAGGGTTTCTCATTTTTTAAAATTTCCTTAAGTTTTCCTAAATCCATCTTAAATCAATTTTACGCTATTTATGCCAGATCACTCAAGTTTTATAAAAAACTGACCGATATTAACTCAAATATAATAAATATTAATTAAAAATTTTGCCAATAAAAACGGAACATAAAATAACATAATAACAGACTAAGAGAGGCAGCAATGAAAAACTTCATAAAAAAATCCGTAATATTAATAATCATATTTATTTTTATTTTGAGCCTGACTCCCCTACTTGGCGCATGCGCACCAAAACTATCTTTTGAAGGTATAGTAATATCGGAAAATGCAAAAGAAGATACCAATGAACCCATAAATCCGAAAAATGAGTTTGATATAAGCCAAAAACAGATATTTGCCACTGTTAAATATACGGGCACAAAAGGAAGCGACAACTGGCATTTCAAGTGGACCAACCTGGACAGCGGCGAGATAATCCTTGATGATGGGGAAAAATACAATAATGAAGAGTCCAACACTATTTTTGAGGGAATCGTTTCTTCAAATATCTTCGCTCTCGAAGGTAAAATTATACCGGCAGGAAATTACAAGGTTGAATTTTATAATAATGGAGAGCTTATAGGTACCACAAATTTTAAAGTAAATAAACCCCAGATGGAAATAATGGAAGTGAAACTGGCAAATGCAGTGGAAGAGGACGGAACACCGGTAAATGAAACACAGCAGTTTTCTCCCAATGAGACAGTTCATGCCACTGTTAAACTTAATTACCAGATAACGGGCAACAGCTTTAAAGTGCTTTGGAAAGACTCAGCAGAAAAAGTTTTAAGTGAAGTCAATTATGATATTCCGGGTGACTACTATAGTGGATCGTCTTACATATGGTTCATGCTGCAGCTTACCGGGGGCCAGGTTCCTGCTGTAGGTCCGGGTAATTATAAAGTCGAGATTTATTTGAATGACAGCTTGTATGGAGCTTATGATTTTGAAGTTGTGGAAGGTTCATTGGCAACATTTGACCAGGGGACAATTTTTACAAATGATGATTTTGCATTTTCGATAGCGATCCCTGATAACTGGACATATACCGAAAATACAACAAAAAATGAAGTAAGCTTTAATCTTGCTTCCGTCACCGACGATATTCCTGTATTTTTCCTTTTCAAGGCTGTAATACCTGCAGCATATGAGCCATATAAAGATTTTTCAGAAAATGATTCCAAAGATTTCGCGGAACAGCAAGGCTGGACCTATCTCGAAAGCCTGGAAAAAGATTTTATACTCAAGAATGGAACCCCGTACAAGGAATATATGTATAATTATACCGATAAAGATGGCGCAAACTGGACGTTGGTATACAGTTTTATTGAAAATAAAAGTAATTTATATCTCTTTATTGCTATTGCAAATGTTGATACTTCCGGGGATCTGGCTCAGGCAGTTTATTATGGAATGCTTGACACTCTGACATTTAAATAAGCCGGCTGTGACCGGCATTATGGCCAGGCAAATTAATCACAATAACTTTATAATTATTGTTTTTTTAGTCGATATGTAACGGCTTGCCAAATGCTAATATGTGCCTGTTAAAATTAAAGATACGCACATATTAGCATTTTTTAATGCAAAATTTTTTTGGTTGCCATTATTCTTATTTGGAGTAAAATTAAAATTTAGTTTAGGCGACAATAAAACAACAATAATCAATAATAAAATAATAATAAAAATATAAAAATTATGACATGCCGGGAGGAGGGAACGTAAATGATAAAAATACACAAAACTGCTGAAAACAACCAGACACTTGAAACAGACGTAATTGAAAAAGGATGCTGGATCCATCTGATAGATCCTTTGAGTACCGAGATTGAACAGGTTTCAGAATGCACCGGTCTGGATATGGAATTCCTCAGAGCGGCACTTGATAAAGAAGAAAGCTCACGTCTGGACGTTGAAGAAGAACAGATACTGGTCCTTCTTGATATCCCGGTAATGGATGTCATTGAAACTTCCGCCAGATATAATACTTTCCCTCTCGGAATAATACTGAATAACGACTTCATCGTGACTGTCTGCCTGCAGGAAAACAATATAACCGATGATTTCCTTGAGCAGAAAATCAAAACTTTTTATACATACAAAAAATCAAGATTCATACTTCAGATGCTGCTGAGGATCGATAAATATTATATGAGTTTCTTAAAGCAGATAGATAAGGCAAGCAAAAATGTTGAAATAAATCTGCGAAGGTCAATGAAAAATAAGGAACTGATTGAACTTATGGAGCTTGAAAAAAGCCTTGTGTTTTTTTCAACCTCATTGAAATCCAACCAGACTACCCTTGAAAAAATGATGAAACAAAAATGGATAAAAAAATACCCCGAAGACGAGGACCTGCTTGAAGATGTTATAATTGAGAACAGACAGGCTATCGAAATGGCAACAATTTACAGTAATATCCTTAGCGGTACCATGGATGCTTTTGCTTCGATTATCAATAACAACCTGAACATGGTCATGAAACTGTTGACATCGATAACCATCGTAATGGCCATACCTACAATAATAGGATCGTTTTTTGGAATGAATGTTAAGGTCCCCTGGGGCGACTTTAACTATGGTTTTATAGCTATCATAGGTATAACTGCAGTCATTTCGGGAATAGTACTGTATATACTCGCCAGGAAAAATTTACTGTAAATAAATTTGTAAATCAATAAATAAAGGAATTAAATGGAAGCAATATTGCATCTGGATTTAGTCTCAATAATCAAGACCATAGGATATATTGGTATCTTCGCAATCATCTTTGCAGAATCAGGGCTTCTGATTGGATTCTTCCTTCCCGGCGACAGCCTGCTTTTTACTGCGGGTCTTCTTGCCTCAACAAAAATCCCTAACGGCACCCAGAATTATCTGAATCTGTGGATCCTGATAGGTATTGTTTTTGCAGGTGCGGTGCTTGGCGACAGTGTCGGTTTCACTTTCGGCTTCAGAGTTGGGCGCAAATTATTCCGAAGAGAAAATTCCCGTATCTTTAAAAAAGAAAATCTCGTCAAGGCCCAGGGTTTTTATGAAAGACATGGTGGCAAGGCAATAATACTGGCAAGATTTGTGCCTATCATAAGGACTTTTGCACCAATAGTTGCCGGAATCGGAAAAATGAAATACCGTACATTTATTATTTTTAATATTGTCGGCGGAGTATTATGGGCGGTGTCGGTTCCTATGGCAGGTTATTACCTTGGCAGATGGATCCCCGATATTGATAAATATTTATTGCCGATTATTGCTGTCATCATAGTGGTTTCGGCAATACCTGCTGTGCTCAATTTTTTAAGATCAAGTAAAAAGAAAAAAGTAAGCCCAGGTACTGACGCTGGCACCGAAACTGATAATCCAATGCAGGGTCCTAAACAGAATCCTGTTAAAGAAATGACAAAAATCCGGATGAAAAGCAAAGGTTTTACAGATGGTAAAAGCGCTAAGAGAAACAATCCGGGAATTAAGGGATGAAAAGTAGATAAAGTTAAATTTAACTATTTATGATTCTCTCTATATTGCAATAGCAGAGACTAATATGATCCTACTCCCCATTTTTTCAAAATTAAATATCAGAGGTATAATGTTATTGCCAATATTAAAAAAACATTTATAATTTTTTTAATGCAATATCAAAAATATAATATACATTTATTACAAAAATAGGGTAAAAATATGTTAAAACCGGAAGATTTTTTTGACCTTGAGGGCAACCATTTAAAAGAGCTTTTTAAAAATGCCGAATATGTCTGGGACGGGCTCAAGAATATCAGTGAATACATAAAAAATAATATCACCCCGAATGTCTCAAATTTAAGGAAAGGTTCTTCTTTTTTAAGCAAAGATATGATTATATATGACGGCCGGGTGCTGGAATCAGGATTTATTATCGATACCGTCAAAGGCATTGTTAGAAAAGATGGGATAGTTCTTGAAGGTGCCGCTATTATTTATGCCGGAGCTGTCCTGATGGATGACGAAATATGCATAGGCAAAGGAACCATAGTTGAATCCGGGGTACTGATTAAGGGCCCTGCCATAATCGGGGAAAATAATGAAATACGGCATGGGGCATATATAAGAGGTAATGTGATCATAGGCAACAGATGTGTGGTCGGACATACTACCGAGATGAAAACAGCGGTCATGTTAGGAGAAAGTAAAGCCGGACATTTCGCATATATTGGCGACAGCATACTGGGTAAGGTAAACCTGGGAGCAGGTACAAAACTTGCGAACTTAAAAATAATGGAATCAAAAATAGTTGTAAATATTGATGATAAAAGATATGAAACAGGTCTTCGCAAGTTCGGTGCAATTTGTGCAGACGGTGTGGAAACAGGATGCAACAGCGTTACCATGCCCGGAAGTCTTCTTAGCAGGAACACACTTCTTTATCCCAATGCAACCGGAAGAGGATACTATGCTCCAAATACAATTATCAAGTTGAGACAGAACCAAGAAACTGAAGGCAGGAAATAACAATATGGGAAAATTATTCGGAACAGACGGAGTAAGAGGAATAGCGAACAAATATCCGATAACATCCGAGATGGCGATGCAAATCGGACAGGCCGTGGCCTATATTTTAAAAAAAGAAGGACACAGGCCAAGAATAGTTATCGGAAAAGATACCAGGCTTTCAGGATATATGCTTGAGAACGCTCTGGTTGCAGGTATAACTTCAATGGGAGCGGACACGGCAATTATTGGGCCCATCCCAACTCCCGGTATTGCATTCATAACAACCAACCTGGACGCAGATGCCGGAATAATGATTTCCGCTTCTCATAATCCATTTGAAGATAATGGCATTAAGATATTTTCAAAAACAGGATTTAAACTGACAGACGAACAAGAGCTTCGTATCGAAGAAATCATATTTTCAAAAAAGATTTCTGAAAAACTCGCTCCCCCGGCGGAGCTTGGGAGAGCTTACCGTGAGGATGATGCCCTTGGCCGCTATATAGTATTTTTAAAGCAAACATTTCCCAGAAACCTTAGTCTGGAAGGTATGAAAATCGTTCTTGATTGTGCGAATGGTGCCACCTATAAAGTCGCACCTATATTATTTAAAGAAATGAGGGCGAATGTTGTTACCCTGAATGTAAATCCTGACGGGATGAATATAAACTTAAATTGCGGGGCTCTCCATCCTGAAGGTCTGACTAAAAAGGTGCTGGAAACAAAAGCTGATATAGGACTGGCTTTTGATGGTGATGGTGACAGACTTATTGTCGTTAACGAAAAAGGAACCATAGTGAGTGGTGATCAGATATTGGCAATTTGCACCAAAAATCTAAAGGAAGAGAATAAGCTGAAAAATAATATCCTTATTACGACAGTTATGAGTAATATCGGGCTTTCCATGGCACTTAAAAAAATGGGGATAGAACATATAAAATCCAAAGTCGGAGACAGATATGTGCTTGAAGAAATGCAGAAAAAAGATGCAATAATAGGCGGCGAGGATTCGGGGCATATAATTTTTCTGGATCACCATACGAATGGCGACGGTATATTATCGGCATTGCAGCTTCTGTCAGTTATAAAAAAAGAAAATAAACCGCTTTCAGAGCTTTCGAAAGTGATGAAAGTCTTCCCTCAGGTTTTAATAAATATCGATGTTAAAAACAAGCCCCCGCTCGAGGAGCAGCCTGAAATTATAAATGCAATAAAGAAAGCGGAAAAAGAACTCGGGGATAAAGGCCGGGTACTTGTAAGATATTCCGGTACTCAGTCCTTGTGTCGGGTAATGGTGGAAGGTCCGACTCAGAAAGAAACAGAAGCATTTGCCAAAAAAATCGCTGAAGTCATAAAAAATAAACTGAGCTGAATATTTCTCTTTTTATTCAGGAAAAATAAAGTTTTGATATTTATCTGGTTTTATAACTGTAAATTGAGATTGGGGATAAGCGCTTATCCAATTCTTCGGAGGGTGTACAGATTTTAAAGTTGACCATTTAAACTCATAACCATATAAATTACCTTCTCTTTCTTCCAGCAGGTCAATCTCCTGCCCTTCATATGTTCTCCAAAAATAAATATTTGCACCAATAGAATAATATTTACGATATTTTAAACGTTCGATAAAAATGAAATTTTCCCATAAAGCGCCAATATCATTACGCTGATCAAGTCTGTTAAACTGTGCAACCAGGGCATTCCTGATGCCGTTATCAAGAAAATAATACTTATACTTATTTGTAACTTCATTACGTAAATTACGGCTAAATCCTCCTAACCTAATGATAACAAATGCTTTTTCCAGAAGATCCAGGTATCGCTGTATAGTTTTTACGTCTGCTTTCAATTGTGTTCCAAGTTCTGTTAAGGAGACTTCACCTCCAACCTGAAATGCCAGTAATTTCAACAAATCAATTAGCGTGCGTGAGCTTTTTACACGATTAAAAGCCAGTATATCTTTTAACAAATAAGAGTCTGCTATCTCAGTAATGATATCAATTTTTTCCTGACGGGTAATATTCTGTAGTACTTCAGGATATGATCCAAATACCAGAAAATCCTCCAATTTTTCCTGCAATTCAAACTTATTATAATTTGATAGCAGCTCATGTTGAGACATCGGATATAAAATAAGAGTTTGTTTGCGGCCCGTAAGAGGCTCTCCGACCTGTCCAGCAAGTTCGAAAGAAGATGAACCGGTAACAATTATTTTAATTTTTGGGATCTGGTCTATTATTATTTTTAATCCAATTCCGACATTTGGAATGTTTTGTGCCTCGTCTATAGCAAAAAGCTCATAGCCTTCAACATAAGAGAGTATCTTTCCAAAGTCATTAGAACCAAGAACTTGCTGTGTTCTTATATTATCACCTGAATCAAGTTTGTATTTTAATTTTGTTTGATTGAGGTAATTCTGAAGAAGAGTGGTCTTACCTGCCCGCCGGGGGCCGTAAATTACCAGCACTTTACCAGATTTAATAAAATTTTCCAGAGGTTCGTATGCTCTTTTAAACATGGATTTAATATACACTAAATCCACATATTTGTAAAAATTTGTGGAGTCATGCTCCTTAAATTTTCTAAAAAATTAAGACTATTCAAACAGAAGCGCGTCTCCTGGCCTAAGCTCTGTATTCTTTATTGAACTTTTTCTCAGTTCCAATGCTTTATCAGCACCTTTTATAAACGGGGTTACCCTGAAGGGCGCCAGTTCTGAAAATAAGGCTGATATTTTGTTATTTTTATCCAGAAAAATCACATCTATTTTAAATCTCATCCAGAATGTTTGGATGCTGTTGCATTTATAGAAAAGCAGTCCTTCACCTGGTTTGGGTTCTTTTCTAAAAATAAGTCCGAATGCCCTTATAAAAAAATTGTCAGCGGTTTTTATGGAGTCGAACAATAATTCTTTTTCGCCGGTTTGGTTTTTTAATTTAAAAACTTTCATTCAAAATAAAAAGGGTTAAGAAAATATTAATTTAAAAAAACATTAACAATACAACAAGGCTTATTATGTGCAATTTTATTTTAATTACCAAATATTGTTAACGAAATCCAACACAAATGCAAATATAAAAGAGACGAGTTAAAGTTTTAATTACCAATATTGTTAATTGTTACCGAAAAGTTAATGGAACCATGAGTTCGTATAACCTCATTTCACATAATATTACTTTCTGTTATATTGCTGCGGCCCCCTTTTCTTTTGTTCTTATCCTTATTACTTCTTCTACGGGAATTACAAATATCTTACCATCTCCGAAGGTCCCTGTTTGACTGTTTTCACAGATTATGCCGGTAACGGCATCTATATCCTTATCCTCAATAACTATTTCTATTTTCTTTTTAGGCAGAAACTCAACTCTGTGCTCACCAACACGCCATTTTAATGTAATACCCTTTTGCTGGCCCCTTCCGTAAACGTCGCTTATTGTCATACTTACAAATCCTCCATCCTCTAAAGCATGTTTGACCTGCGCAAAATTATCCTCACGAATGATTGCTTCTATCTTTTTCATATCAATACTCCGTATGTAATTTATTTCTAAAATATCTGTAATTTTGTATTTGTATAACCTGCAAAGACAGATTTAATTTTGTTTTTAATCCTCTCCGCCATAAGCACTTTCTCCATGCTGAGAAATATCGAGTCCGACAACTTCTTCATTTGCACTGACTCTGAGACCTATGGTTACATCTATCAGTTTGCCGATGAGCCATGTCATGCCAAAAGAGAAGGTCCATACTACCAGAACCGCAACTGTCTGCTTGCCCAAAAGCATAAAATTGCCTGTAATCAATCCGTTTGCTCCTGCAGAGTTTACTTTTACCGTGGCAAAAATGCCCGTGGCGATTGCACCCCAGGTACCTGCCATTCCATGACAGGCCCACACATCAAGAGATTCATCGACTCGTGTCTTATTCCGCAGACGCATCATATAGAAACAAACAAGAGTTGCGCCGATACCGATCGGGATTCCCATAATAGGATCGATATATCCTGCCGCCGGTGTGATTGCGACAAGCCCCGCTACGGCTCCTGTGGCTATACCCGATACTGTCGGTCTATGGTAAAACCAGCTTAAAAGCATCCAGGTAAGCGCAGCAGCGGCCGCAGAAGTGTTGGTGGCAACAAACGCACTTGACGCCAATCCACCCGACGTGAGTGCGCTTCCTGCATTAAACCCGAACCAGCCGAACCATAGGATGCCTGCTCCTATAACTATATAAGGTACATTGTGTGTCGTTGACGAAAAACTGTTTTTATAACCTTTTCTCGGACCTAAAAGCATTGCAAGCGCAAGCGCAGATACTCCCGCGTTTACGTGGACGACCGTGCCTCCGGCAAAATCAAGTGCACCCAGCTTTGCGAGCCATCCGCCGCCCCAAACCCAGTGTGCAATCGGGGAATATACAAGTGTAAACCATAATATTGAAAACAATAAAATAGCGCTGAATTTCATTCTTTCAACCACCGCGCCGGTTATAAGAGCAACAGTTATGACGGCAAACATCATCTGGTAAGCCATAAAAGATAAATGCGGCACCGTTGTGGCATAAACTGCCGAAGGAGCCTGACCCACGTTTTGAAGTCCTAAAAAGTTAAAGCCCCCTATAATGCCGAAAAAATCTTTGCCAAAACTTAAACTGTAGCCAAATAAAACCCATAATACCCCAATGAGCCCAAGCGTCATAAAGCTCATCATTATAGTAGACAGGGTATTTTTCCTTCTGACCATCCCGCCATAGAAAAATGCGAGCCCCGGTGTCATAAGCATGACCATGGCCGTTGAGATCAACATCCAGGCCGTATCTCCGGAATTTATTTGCACGGTAACCCCTCCTTTAAAAGACTATTCGCATAATTTATATTTTGTTAATAACTACAGTAATACGGGTAATGAATTTTTCTATAAAGGCAGATTTTTATTCATGCCTTCTGTACTCTATTCTTAAAAAATTATTAACAAATTATATAATTCAATTGTTTCAGATATGTTACGAACAAGTTAACTTTGTATTAAATATGGTTGGCAGATGAGAATAAATTGCCATTCAGGCACAATGTGTCTGAATGGCAATAAAATAATTGAATTTTAGGAAAAATTATAAGTTATTAAAAAAAATAAGGAGCAGCCTCAGGGTTAAAAAATATCCCCTGCTGATTTATTCTTTCAATTCCTTTTCGACTTCCTTTTTACCTTCTTCAAGTTCCTTAACCTGCTGCTTGTCAAGCATCAAAAGAAGTGTCTGGAACTCTCCCATGTGTGTCTTCTCTTCCCTGGCTATATCAAGGATCACTTTCTTGATATCTGTGTTGCTTGTATATGCAGCAAGCTGTTCATACAGGTTTACTGCATCGAGCTCGGCTATCATTCCGAGCCTTAAGACTTCTTTATCTATGTTTTCTTTTTTTACTTTGCTTAAATCAACCGGAATGCTTGATAACATTTTTCCCCCTTTGACATTTTTATAAATTTTTAATTTTCTACAATCATAATAGCAGATTCATGCATTTAATTTCTTTTTCTGTTTTTATTATATAATAATTGCAATAATTCAGTATACTAATATATAGTTAGTATTATTATATAAAAATTAACGGCAATTTTTTTGGCTTATTTGGTTTTTGAATTATTATTTAGTTTCTAATGAGGGGAAATTATGAAAGAAGAAAATATAAAAAAAGCCGTAAGGGAAAATTACGGCAAAATTGCAAAAAGCAGTGGAGGATCATGCTGTTGCGGACCTGTTACAAGTTCTTGCTGTGGCGTACAAACTGATTCAGCAAAGGAAATCAGCTCAAATATCGGATATTCCAAAGAAGATTTAAATAAGGTCCCGGAGGGTTCTAATTTGGGTCTGGGATGTGGAAATCCTATAGCAATGGCATCACTGATTAAGGGCGAAGTTGTGCTGGATTTAGGTTCAGGGGCAGGTTTTGACTGTTTTTTGGCCGCTGAAAAAGTTGGACCGGAAGGCAGGGTAATAGGTATCGATATGACTCCTGAAATGCTTGAAAAAGCAAGAGAAAATGCCCTAAAGGGCAATTACCCTAATGTTGAATTCCGATTGGGAGAGATCGAAAATCTGCCGGTTGCAGATGGAACCGCAGATATAATTATATCTAATTGTGTTATCAACTTAGTTCCCGATAAGGATAGAGTTTTTTCAGAAGCCTTCAGAGTTTTAAAACCGGGTGGAAGAATAATGGTTTCAGATATTGTTTTGACCAAAGAATTACCGGATCTTATTCAGAATAATATAGCGGCATACGTCAGTTGTATTTCAGGAGCAATAATTAAAGACAGCTATTTAAATGCAATAAAGAAGGCTGGCTTTACAGATATAAAAATAATCGACGAAGTTAATTTTCCTCTAAAATACATTGTAAATGACGATACCGCAACAATGGTAAAAAAAGATTTAAATTTATCTGAAAATCAGGTTAAGAATGTGGTGGAATCCATTTTAAGCATAAAAGTTTATGCATTAAAACCAAAAAGATAACTATTTTTTAGTGTGGCAAACCATATTATTTTCTATAGAAAAAGTTTAATCTGGTCGGGATGGCGGGATTTGAACCCACGACCTCAGCGTCCCGAACGCTGCGCGCTAGCCAAACTGCGCTACATCCCGTAGTCTTATATTTTACCATAACATACTTTATAAAAAACAATTTTTAAATTTTCTTAAGTATTTTATTTTACAGGCTGTCCATAATATTTGATACATCTTCAAAGCTCTCAATTGCAAAAAATTTATGTTTGAACCTGTTAATACCTCTCGTACCTTTAAAGATCCAGCTCAAATATTTTCTGAATTCTTTTACCGCTTTTTCTTCATCGCTAAAACTTATAAGAAATTTAAGATAAAGTTCAGCAAATTTTTTCTTAAAATCAATATCAGGTGAAAAATTATCATAAAATGAAGTGACCCGGTCATTACCAGAAACTGTTACCCGATCCTTTAAAGACATCAAAATATTAAAAAAAATCCATGGGGTCCCTTTTGAGGCTCTCCCTATCATTACTGCATCACAGCCTGTATAATCAAGTGCCTGCTTTGCTTTTACAGGCGAGTCAATATCGCCGCTCACTATAACAGGAATTTTAACCAGTTTTTTAACTTTTTTTATAATCTCATAATTTACTTCACCGTTAAAACCTTGTTTGACCGTACGTCCATGAATGCTTATTGCTGCGGCTCCACCTGACTGAGCTATTCTTGCTATATTAAAAATATTTACATTGTTATTGTCCCATCCGGTGCGAAGCTTTACTGTAAGAGGTTTTTTGATCCCGCCGGCAATTTTTAAGATTATTTGCTCCACTTTATCCTCGTCCTGAAGTAAAAACCCTCCGCTTTTGGATTTTAATACCTTTGGCACGGGACAGCCCATATTTATATCAACAATATCCGCTATGTCTTCTATTTCTTGCGCAGCGTCAAGCAGGATATCAGGTTCAGAGCCAAATATTTGCAATGCAACAGGTCTTTCAAAATCAGTGACATGTGCAAGTTCCAGGCTTGCAGGATGGTTAAAGTGGATCCCATAACTTGATATCATTTCACTATAGGTCAATGCTGATCCGAAATAATGAGCAAATATCCTGTATGTGTTGTCGCTGATTCCGGCAAGGGGTGCCGAAACTACAGGATTTTTAATTGCTACATCACCTATTTTGAATGAACAACCCCCGCCGGTAAGCATATACTGTGATAAAACTCCCGAATTGTCCAAAGAATTATTTGTAAAATTTGTGCCAGGGGTATTTAGATATTTTAATGAACCTGAATATTCGGTGCCATAATCGCAAACCAGTTTTTCTAATTCTTCTATCAAACCCTGCATTAAACCCTGCAATAACTTGAACCTTTCAAATTGTTAACTGCATTGTTGGCCGCTGCTGTTTTTATCAATTAATATTCTTAAGCCTTTTAAGGTAAGATCGGGATCATGTATTTTGATGAATTTGCTTTTAGGGGCAACAATTGAAGCTAAGCCACCGGTGGCAATAACTTTAGGGTCAAAATCCTTATCATAAGTTCTTACTTCCTGAATAATTTTTTCAACCAGGAAATCAGCCTGGCCCAAAAATCCATAAAGTATTCCTGACCTTATTCCATCATAACTGTTTTTTCCTATAACAGAAGATGGCCAGCTTAAATCAACCTTACTGAGCTTCGCCGCATAATTGAACAGAGCTTCTGAAGAAATTTCAATTCCAGGCGCTATTATCCCCCCAATATAATCCCCGCTTGAAGATAATATATCAAATGTAGTGGCTGTGCCAAAATCCAATACTATTGCCGGAAATCCATATAGCTCTTTGGCCGCAACCGAATTTGCGATCCTGTCAGCGCCTATTTCCTTTGGGTAATCATAATTGATCTTCAGGTCGGTTACGCTATTGCTGTCTACAATAAACGGTTCAATATCAAAATACTTTTTTCCCATTTTTGTCATTTCTATGAGTATTCTTGGTACGACACATGATAATGCTATCTTACTGATATTTGACTGGTCATATCCGGCATTTTTCAAAAACCCGTAAATTACCAGAGCGATTTCATCTGAAGTTTCGTAACGCGGTGTTACCATGCGCCAGGACTGGACAATGTTTTCATCCTGAAACAAACCAACGACAGTTTGTGTGTTCCCTGCATCTATTGCTAATAACATATTGACCTCAGTTATTGTAAATACTAAATAATAAGAAATTTAATAACACAATATTACCTTAATGACTTCGAATATTCAAATCTGCAATTATTTTATCCCATGCTCTTGTTTATATCGTGCCCAGTTTTGCTTGAGCCATAAAAATTCGTTGAAATCACCCAGTCTCTTTATAAAAGGATTATTCTCAAGTTCGAATCTTAGTGTGGAGCTTGGCTTTACTCCATAATTATGGCCCGGCCACACTTCTGTTTCGGGGACAAGGGCCATAATTTTTTTTAAGCTTTCAAATTCTGCTCTTGCATCTTCTTCATCATAGGTGCCTCCTACTTTGCCTACAAAAAGAGTATCTCCTGTAACCAGCTTATCCTGCACTTTTATGCAGATCGAGTCGATAGTATGTCCGGGAGTGTGCATAAATTCGAGATTGAGATCCCCCAGACTTAAGGATTCTCCATCCCCTATTTCAGTACCGGCACCACAATTAATAAAAGTGACAGGTTTGCCCCCTCCAGCTCTGCGGAACTTATCATTTCCTTGCGAATGATCGTAATGAGAATGTGTATTTATCAAATACCTTACTTCTAATCCTTCTTCCTTTACCGCTTTAATAACCATTGAAGGATCCGGTGAAGGGTCCACAAGCGCACATTCTTTTATTTTCTCACTGGCAATAATGTATGCATAATTCCGGTCGCCCCCCGATTCTATCTGTTTAAAAATCATCTTTTCTCCTGGAAAGATTTATAAATTTACCTTTTAATTTAACCAAATAATTCAGAAAGTCAAGCTCGTATATGCCGGTATCTTATCTGCCAGCTTAACGTTGATTATATATATTTATAAATAAAGACCCGTATTTGAGCTATTTATTAACCAACGCTATATTGCAGGGTACAAATGAAAATGATTGAAAAATCTTAATTTAGTAAAAGATTTTAAATATTATTGTATTTTTATATAAATATATTATAATAATGTTATGTTGTTATAAAGGAGTGAATTTAAATTAACTATGAAACTTAATAAATTATTTGTTTTTATTACTTTCTTTTTATTGTTAGCTTTGTTTGCGGCATTTGGTTGCCAAAACCAAAGTTTAAATGCAAAAAGTTCGCAATCCGTTACCGAAACTACGGGAACACAGAATACCGGTAACAAGACAATCGATGCTGAAAGTACGGATCAGGAAGATAATCAGAGCAGTTCTGAGCAGCAGCCCGGTTACCTTGATGAATACGAGGGTCTGCATATAACAGGCAGTCCGATTGATGTTGACGTAAAAACATACCGGTTAGAAATATCCGGTGAAGTTGATAAAGCCCTAAGCTTAACCTTTGAGGAGATTAAAAATCTTCCTTCGGTAAGGATTTACTCGGAACTTGACTGCCCTGGTTATTTTACAGATAAAGGATACTGGACAGGCGTAAAAATAATTGATTTGCTGAATATAGCCGGGTTGAAAGAAAATGCTGAAAGAGTTAAATTCTCTTCAATTGACGGAAGTTATTCACAAATACTTACTGTGGAAGGAATAAGGTCCGAAGATTATTTAATAGCATACATGTTCAATGATAAAGAATTTTCAAAATATCATGGCTTCCCTTTAAGGGTTGTTGTAAAGGGATTACCGGGAAGCTTATGGGTGAAATGGCTCGGTAAAATAGAAGTACTGGCTTGATAAATTAAAAATGATAAAAAGCATAAAGTAATAAGTGTTATAAATAAAAGCGGCTCTGAGCAGAGCCGCTTTTATTCACAGTATTGTCTTGTCATATATCTTTTATAACTGTGTTTATAGCGAAAGCTGCCAGATCGTCCGGATAATTATCCCCTCTTCTTAAGTTAAGCATCGAAAGGCTTTTTTCAATTTCTTTTTTAATATTATCCATATCAACACAAAAATTCTTTTTGAAAGAAATAATGAATTTCCTCGCAAGCCCAATCTTCCATTCCGTAAATGCAGGATAATAGCTCAATATAAAGGCACAGAAACTGCCGAGATCTTCTTCAATAATACCTATTTTATAATCCTCAAAATCAATTCTATACATGTCGTCTCCATAGGAAGTACTTTTTAAAATAAAATTGCGTAAATTCATATCACCTGTAATTAGTGATTTTCCTGTTGCATTTTTTATTTCAAGATAACAGCTATTTAAACAACTGCATACCTTTCCGATAATACTATCAATAGTTCTAGAAGACCGCTTCTCAAAGTCAGATAGTTGTTGTGAATTGGACCGCGAAATCAGTTCCTGTCCGGTAATTATATCAAGGAGGGTTTTTTCGCCCAGATACTCAATAAAAAGAAAATCATTCCCTTTAAAATATATTTCAGGTACGGCAACCTTTTTATCTCTTAGCAGTGTCAGCATAAAAGCTTCTTTTTCCAACTGTTTCAGTCTTTTACCAAAAACTTTTATAACACCTAAGCCTGCTTTGCCTTTTTCGTTCTGGTAACTTATTTTAAAGACATTATTCTTTTTACTTAAAAATTGGGTTTGGATACTATATTCTATATTTATTTTATTTTTTAATAGTTCTTTATATGGCAATCTGTTACCCGCCAATCTTTATTTCTATGGTTTTACCTTTCTTGTAGCCTTTTAAGTTTTTAACCATACCCAGTACCATGCCAGAAAGAATATTCTGGATAAATGGAACCATTCCAATTATTTTACCATCTATCTTAAGTGTTATATTTCTTTCTGAAACTGTGCAGTCCTCCCGTTTTGAAAGACCCTGCAATATTCTGTTGCCAAGTGTTCTGCAGTCATATCCGCACTTGCTGCAGCATTCCGGCGGATAGTCAGGTAATCTTTCATAAACCTTTTCCTCTATAAAATCCACTAGCCTGCCAGTGTCTTCTATTGCATTGATAACCGGAATCTTTTTATATTCGCCAATTGAATTAGAAATTTTTCCGGAAATCAAAAAAACTTTATCGCTTAATCTTTCTTCAATCTCCTTCTCGTTTTGGGCGCATAAAATTACCGGAAGATTATAATCGGTTACACCTTCCATTATTACAAAATCCTGTGAATAAAATTCAAGGATTTCTTCGATGGAAAGTTTGCGTGGGAAAAGGATGTCTGTCTCATAATATCCCCTTGCGGTCACAATCTCTGATCCCGCTTCACCGTGCCTGTAAGTATTTGTTCCTTCCTTATCAATTTTGAATTTTTCAAAATGGATATCCTTGATACTTCCAACAGAATATTTCCTCTTTTTGAGTTCCTTTATGATGTTTTCTATAACGGTTGTTTTTCCGGATTGCGTGTAACCTATCACTGATAAGATTTTCATATCCTTCACCCTGCCCCTGATAAAATGCTTTAAATCAGCCTTCTTAAGAATACATAATATAAAATAATTACCGAAACAGTCATAACTGAAAATATTACAACGATCCAGTAATCAATATTATTCATTTTTAAAACCAGATAACTGGTCCTTTTTGGATAAGCTCTGAAAGCTCTCGTTTCCATGGCAGTTGAAAGTTTCTGAGCTTTCCTTATCGCACCTATGATAACAGGAGTAAAAATAAAATAATATATCTTAAGCCTTTTCTTTATTTGTATTCTGTACAGGTCTATTCCTCTCAACTGTACCGCTGTTATCACATCCTTCAGTTCCCTGCTGAGAACCGGTAAAAATCTTATGGAA
>Ga0172371_10005543_pt1 | contig 18679 bp, 16 predicted proteins | sample Lak12m_FD_114543 | JGI IMG/M metagenome (GOLD analysis project Ga0172371, IMG submission 114543) | Freshwater microbial communities from Kabuno Bay, South-Kivu, Congo - kab_022012_12m | ecosystem: Environmental > Aquatic > Freshwater > Lake | place: Democratic Republic of the Congo: South-Kivu...
AATCGGTATAGAATTTTCGCTGGCAAAACTCCTGAGGATGAGGAAATCGGTCATAGGCGGGGGCGGCGCGCAGGTTCTGCTGACGATTGCCGTGTCATCTGTTGTTTCCTATCTTGTGACCGGAAGCATTAATAAATCTATTTTTTTTGGATTTCTTGTCGCCCTGAGCAGCACCGCCATTGTTTTTAAAACGCTTGCTGATAAAGGTGAAACTGATTCTCCTCACGGCCGCCTTATGGCGGGGATTCTTATCTTTCAGGATCTCTGTGTAGTCCCCCTCATGCTCCTCACTCCCGCCCTCTCCGGAGAAGGGATAAACTTTGCCCTTGTGGCAATGAAGATGGGGAAGGCAGTCCTGATCATCGCGGCAGTGCTTTTGAGCGCAAGGTGGATAGTGCCCGGGCTCCTGCATCAGATTGTAAGGACAAGGAGCCGGGAATTGTTTATAACCTCGATCATACTCCTTTGCCTCGGCATAGCCCTTCTTACCGCAAAATTCGGACTTTCACTTGCACTCGGGGCATTTCTGGCAGGTCTTATAATATCGGAGTCCAATTACGCGCATCAGGCAACCTCGGACATACTTCCGTTCAAGGACAGCTTCATCGGTTTATTTTTTGTCTCTGTAGGCATGCTTATGGATGTAAGCTACATGTTCGCCAACTTTGCGGTCATAGCCGTCGTTGTCGCGGGTATATTTGTTTTTAAAGTGATAACCGGAGCTATATCCGCACAGGCGATAGGAAGCCCGCTGAGGACGGCCTTGCACACAGGGCTCGGCCTGGCCCAGATTGGAGAGTTTTCGTTTGTGCTCGCTGTTGAGGGGAAGGCATCCGGACTCATTGCCGGAGATTTTTATCAGATATTTCTCTCCGCGTCGGTTATAACGATGATGGCGACTCCTTTTGTCTTAAAGGCGGCGCCGTCCGTGTCCGCATGGATAACATCAAGACATCTGATTAAGAAAGTAGCGAAGAGGCGGAAATTCTCTGAGTCTGAGGGCTTTCCGAGAAAAAAACAGGGGCATGTAATAATCGTGGGATTCGGCCTCAACGGCAGAAACCTCGCGCGCGTTCTCAGAAAAACAGAAATCCCCCATGTAATCCTTGAGATGAACAGCGATACGGTAACGGAAATGAAGAAGAAAGGCGAGCCGATATATTACGGAGACGGCACCTCAACAGAGATACTGCATAAACTCGGCATAGACAGGGCAAAGCTCCTTGTTATCGCTATATCGGACCCTGCCTCTACGAGAAGGATTGTTGCCATAGCGCGGCAAGAAAATCCGGCCATTTATATCATTGTCAGGACAAGATACCTTGTGGAAGTGGATGAGCTCAGAAAGCTTGGCGCTAATGAGGTGATACCGGAGGAGTTTGAGACATCTGTGGAGATATTCGCAAGGGTACTCTATAAATACAATCTTCCGAGGAATGTGATTACTGAATACATCGATAATATGAGGAAGGACAGTTATGGAGTGCTGAGGACTGTAGAATTACCCAATAAGCCGTTGGCGGAGAGAGAGATGTTTCTGAAGGATATAGAAACCGAAACATATTTAATAAAAGAAGAGTCGCATGTAAAGGGGCATTCCATTAAAAACCTCCACTTAAGGGCCGAGGCGGGAGTTACCGTTATCGCTGTTCAAAGAGGCGAAAAGGTTCATCAAAATCCGTCGCCTGATTTTATTCTCAAGGGAGGCGATGTAATACTTTTAATAGGCAACAGGGCAGAGATAACTAAGGCATTGGACTATCTTGAGTCAGACAAGTTCCTTGTTGCAAGGTACCACAGGTAGCGGCAGAGCTTTATTTTTCGGTTTTGATTATCCGCATAACCGCCTTATTCCACCCTTCCGGCCCGATTCCCTCAGCTTTTTTGATATTCTGAATTTTAATATTATTGTCGTAGCTGCCGTCATGTTTTTGAACAATAACCGGACTATCTACTCTTTCAAGCATTGGAATGTCGTTAGGGCTGTCTCCGATGGCGACAGTACTGACATGCCCGTATTTGTCTTTATATAGATCAATCAGAATCGAAACAGCAATGCCTTTATTGCTGCTTCCGAGGATGTGGTAAAACCTGCCCTGAGTGAATTTAAACCCCTTTTCATTTATTGATTTAAGAAGGCCGGGCAGTTTAAAGTCAGGCCCTTTGAATATGAAGGGCTCGTCAAAATCTCTTTCCTTTGCCATTAAGGCTTCTTCTTCAGTCATATTCGCCGTCTCACAAAGCTCGCTGATTGTCATATCGCCGAAGCCTTTGACGTCAAAACCCTCTTGTTGTAACTCTTGCGTTGCTTTTCTCAAATCAGAATATTTTGCCCCGAGCCTGATGGTTTGATAGTTGCTTTCTTCGCTAACTTTAAATTTTTTACTTTTAATTTCTAACTTGAAATAATCTTTCGGAATGAATATCCCGCCGCCGTTTTCCGAGATGAAGGGATGCGTGTTATCAAGTTTTTTTCTGTAATACTCAATCTCTTTTCTTGTCTTGCTGGAACAGATTATAAGCGGGATGTCCTTTTCTTTGATTAATCGCAAGGCAGGAATTGCCGGTTCAAAAGAATAGGCTGTGTAATCAAGCAGTGTGCCGTCAAGGTCTGTGAAGATAACCAGCTTATTCATTCTATCACCGCAATCTGGATGTCCATGACATTGGTTCCTGTAGGCCCGGTGATTAAGAGCCCTCCCGTCCTTTTAAAAAAGTTGTACGAATCATTATTATCAAAATATTCTTCAGGGATAATTCCCTCCTTCTTTGCCTTCGTAGCTGTTTCGTTGTCAACAATTGCTCCTGCCGCGTCAGTTGGGCCGTCCGTGCCGTCTGTGCCTGCGGAAAGAAGTGTTATTCCATTATTGCCCCCTATATCTATGGCAAATGATAGCGCGAGTTCCGTATTCCGTCCACCAAGGCCGTGGCCTTTAACCGTAACAGTTGTCTCCCCGCCGCTTATTAAACAGTTTGAACGGTTCAAACTGTTTAAGCTGTTCAAACTGTTCCGTGCCTTTTCCGCCAGCCACTTCCCCATATCCCTTGCCTCGCCCGTAAGCTCTGAAGAAATGATATTGGCATTTAGCCCCATTTCTTTCGCCTTCTGCTTTGCCGCGTTTAGAGCTATGGCGCTGCTGCCTATGATGATGTTTTCCACTTTATTGAAGAGTATACCCTTTTCTTTCGGCGTTTCAGGGATAAGCCCCTTTTCGCCGCTTTGCAATGTATCGATTACGCTTTTGGGGGATTTATCAATAAGCTCGTATTTTTGCAAAACCCTTAAGGCACCGCTGAAGGTTGTTTTATCAGGCGAGGTCGGCCCTGACGCGATTACATCAAGCCTGTCTCCGATTACATCCGAAAGTATTAAAGATATTACCCTTGCGGGGTAGGCGATCTCAGCAAGCCTTCCGCCCTTAACCCTGGATATATGCTTTCTTACAGTATTAAGTTCGTGGACGTCGGCCTCTGCCTTTAGAAGCAGGTCCGTTATCTCCTGTTTTTCAAAAAGGGTAATGCCATTCATCGGCGAGACAAGAAGAGCCGAGCCTCCGCCTGAAATTAAACATACGACAAGAGTTTTTTCATCCGTTTGTTTGAGAAGGTTTATAATCTACGTAGTGCCTTTTAACCCGTTTTCATCAGGCAGGGGATGGCCCGCTTCATAGCAACGTATAGCCAGAGGCTGCTGGCCGACATGGCCGTATTTTGTTACAATCACGCCTTCATTAATAAGGCCGTTTAACCCGGTTTCCATTGCCTTTGCCATAAGATACGCCGCCTTGCCAAAACCGGCAATAACAAGCTTGTTAAAAGCGCCCTTTTCATAGACGGATTTTATTTTGTCCGCATAAGACCTTGCGGCGTTATAAGGGTTAACCGCGTTTAATGCGGCAAAGAATATTTCAGTCACAATTTTTTTTGGGTCCGTGCTTGCCATATTCTGATTATAGTTCACTACATATGAATATTCTATTTTCTTCTACGGGTAAAATGTGCCTTCCTTGACAACTAATATCAGGACGCTATACTTGAATTATTAACTGGCCGAAAATATTTTTTGCCCTAAAAGGGGGATAAAATGGCTGATTTTTTCCAGACAGGCGTTGTCTCAACATTTCACAAGCTTGGCAGGGTTAATCTTGAAAAGATTGAATCCGAACTAACATGGTATGCGCAGGAACGTCCGATAGCCCTTGTTCTTCCCTCCCTGTACAGCGAACTTGCGGGAGACGCGCTCGCGGGGATAATAAGGGAGCTGAAAGAGGTTAAGTATATAAAAGAGATTGTGGTCACGCTCGGCCCAGCGTCCGAGGAGGAGTTCATTTTTGCCAGAAAATTCTTTTCCGCGCTTCCGCAGAAGACAAGCATTATCTGGAATACCGGCCCGAGGATGAGCGAGCTTTATGCGATGATTGAGGGTGCAAAACTCGGCGTGCCTCTTATCGCAAGCTGGGACAGGGTGACCTCAGCGATTCCCGATATTCTCGTTAAGATAAGGGAAGCAGTGGAAGAAGACAATAAAGAGTGATGATTTTATATTGATGGACACCCTAATTCACAGAGAGGAAGTAAAGGAACGGATTGACGAAATAAAGGAAGCGGACATCCTTATAGGGATTCCGAGCTTTAATAACGCCCGCACCATCGGCCATGTCGTAAAGGCGGTTCAGGCCCGGGCTTATAAAATATTTCCCGGACAAAAAATCAGTCCTCATTAATTCCGACGGAGGCTCGACAGGCGGTACCGCAGAGATTGTGCAGGAGGCGGCCATTGACTATGAATCTTTTTTTCTCGAACATTCGGTAGTCCCTTTTAAATTGACAACCCCGTATCACGGCATTCCGGGCAAGGGCAGCGCGTTCAAGATTATGTTTGAAATTGCGAAAGCCCTGAATGTGAAGGCGTGCGCCGTGGTTGATTCGGACCTCAGAAGCATTATGCCGGGCTGGATTGACCTCCTGATAAGGCCGGTGCTGAAAGCTGGATTCGATTATGTTGCCCCGCTCTATCACAGGCATAAATACGACGGCACGATAACGAATAGTATTGTTTATCCGCTTACAAGGGCGCTCTACGGCAAACGGATACGGCAGCCCATAGGCGGGGAGTTTGGTTTTTCAGGCAAGCTTGCGAAATTTTATCTGACGAAAGACGTATGGGAGAGCGATGTCGCCCGTTTCGGAATAGATATCTGGATGACAACAACCGCAATCGCCAATAACTTCAAGATATGTCAGTCCTTTTTAGGCGCAAAACTTCATGACCCCAAGGATCCGGGAAAGGATTTGAGCGAGATGCTTTATCAGGTTGTGGGAGCTGCCTTTGATCTTGTGGAGACATACTCAGACGCGTGGAAACAGACAGGGGCCTCGGAAGCAGTTCCGACTTTCGGTTTTCAATATGCGGTCGGGCTTGAGCCCATTTCCGTTGATGTCGACAGGATGATAGAAAAATTCAGGCTTGGGGTTAAAGAGTTGATGGATATCTGGGCAAAAGTACTTCCTGAAGAAACAGCCGCCTTTTTACAAAAAATAGTAGAGCGGGACAAGGAAGAATTCCATATTGCAGATGAAATATGGGCTGACATTATTTACAATTTTGCAATCGCATGGCACAAAAAGACCGTGAGCAGGGAGCATCTCCTGAAATCACTTACGCCTCTTTATATAGGGAAAACAGCATCCTTTGTGATAGAAAACAGGGACAGCGATGCCTATGCGGTGGAAGAAAAGATTGAGCAATTGTGCAAGGTTTTTGAAAACAAAAAAACTTTTTTGGCTGAGAAGTGGCAATAGCCGAGAGGAGGCAATTATGAACTTGCTTGAGATGTCAATAGCTGAACCGTTCCGAAGATTTTTTGATAAGGCCATGATTTTTCTGCCTAACCTTTTTATGGCCGTACTTATCCTGATAACAGGCATTGTTTTAGGCATTATACTGAAAAGCCTTTTTCTGAAGGCATTCGGGGAAATCGGGATAGACAAATTTTTTGGGAGGCTTGGAGCCGGAGAGATGATGAAAAAGGGCGGGGTACAGGAGCCCGTGTCTGCCTTGCTTTCCAAATTGATAGGGTGGCTTACGGCCCTAATCTTCGCAGGCATAGCGCTTAGCACTATCGAGATTCCGGCTGTGGAGAAGCTTGTTGATAAGCTCACACACTACATGCCGAGTATAGTTATTGCCCTCGCGATACTCTTTATCGGTTATCTTGTCGGGAATTTTCTGGGAAGGGCGGCCCTGATAGCCTCTGTTAATGCAGGCATCAAATTGTCAGGGCTTATCGGCAAGGCCGTCAGATTTACCATATTAATGCTTTCCGCCACAATGGCATTAGAGCAGCTCGGCATCGGAAAAGAAACGGTTATCATTGCCTTTGCGATAATATTCGGGGGCGCGGTGCTCGCCCTAGCGATAGCGTTTGGATTAGCCGGCAAAGACATTGCAAAAGAATTTCTCGAAAAGAAAATAAAGGGAGAGGAAAAGAAGGACGAGATAGAGCATCTTTAGGGTTAAATTTGTTATATTCTTGTGAGGGCATCGGGAGAAATGAATATTAACATAGAGAAAGTCTTCATACCTTTAGCCGCGGCATTAATATCAGTTTTTATGCTGCTCGTCATCAGAGGCATGTCATTCAAACTTCTTCAACGGTGGGCGCAGAAGTCCGAAACAAAACTTGGCGACACGATAATAAAGGCATTCAAAACACCCTCTGTTTACGGGTGCATTGCAATCGGGCTTTATATCGGCATCGCCGTATCGGTAATTCCGGAAAAATATGTTTTTTATCTGACGAGAATTATTAATGTCATAGTGATATTTTCCGTTACAATAGCTTCGGCAAACCTTGCCGGCAAGATATTCAGGGATTATATACAGAAGTCTTCTATACCCATTCCTTCAACAGGGCTGGCTTACGGAATATTAAAGGGCACGATAATAATCATAGGCCTTTTAATAATTCTTGCTGTCCTCGGGATTTCAATAACCCCTCTCATAACAGCCCTCGGCGTCGGCGGCCTTGCGGTTGCGCTTGCGCTTCAGGACACGCTTGCAAACCTTTTTGCGGGCATTCATATTCTCGTTGAAAAATCAGTCAGGGTGGGAGATTTTATCAAGCTTGAAACCGGGCAGGAAGGTTATGTCGCGGATATTACATGGAGGACCACGAGGATAAAGATGCTTCCAAATAACATGGTGGTAATCCCAAACAGTAAGCTCTCTCAAAGCATCGTGACGAACTATTACCTGCCGGAAAAAAAGATGTCCTTGCTGATTCCGGTAAAAGTAGGCGGTTCTGCAGATCCGGAAAAGATTGAGGCTATAGTCACGGAAGAGGCAAAAAAGGCTGCGGGAGAAGTGCCGGGCATGCTCAAAGAACCTGAGCCGTTTGTGAGATTTATACCGGGGTTCGGAGAAGGCACGCTTGACTTCACTCTTATATGTCAGGTCAGGGAATATGTTGACCAGTACCTTGCCCAGCATGAACTACGAAAAAGAATTTTCAAAAGGTTTAAAGAAGAAGGCATAGAGATTCCGCCTCCCTCCCTGCAGACAATATATCTGAGAGAAGAAAAAGAATGGAAGAAGTAACGCTATCAAATGAGCCCTATGTTTCTTTGGATTGAATTTATAGCCTGTACATCGCTGATTGTTTATTCAGGTAAAAAGCTTTCAAAATACGGCGACATCATTGCTGAAAAGACAGGGCTTGGAAGGACCTGGATTGGCGTTGTGCTTATGGCGTCTGTCACTTCCCTACCGGAGTTGGTAACCGGAATAAGTTCTGTCACGCTTGCGGGAGTTCCGGATATTGCCGCGGGAGATGTGCTCGGAAGCTGTGTCTTCAACATGCTTATCCTTGCGGTTCTCGATGCCCTTCACCGCCCGATGCCCATATCCGCAAAGGCACAGCATGGGAACATCCTTTCTGCAGGCTTCGGAATACTGCTTCTAGGCATAGCGGCAACAAGCATTTTTCTGGGGAACAAAGTTCCTCAGATCGGATGGATAGGCTCTTACAGCCTCTTGTTTATCGCGATTTATTTTATTGCAATGAGATTGGTGTTTTTTTATGAAAAAAGGCAAATATCCCTTTTTGTTAAGGAAGTGGCCGAAGAATTAAAATATAAACATGTTACGACAAAAAGCGCCGTCCTAAATTACGCTCTTAATGCTGTTGTGGTTATAATTGCCGCTGTCTTTCTTCCTAAGATTGGCGAGGGCATAGCAGAAACAACGGGCCTTGGCCAGACATTTGTGGGAAACATATTCATAGCTCTATCCACGTCCCTTCCCGAGGTGGTGGTTTCAATAGCAGCGGTAAGAATGGGCTCCGTAGACCTTGCAATCGGCAGCCTGTTCGGGAGCAATATCTTCAATATTTTTATACTCGCGATAGACGATGCGTTGTTTATCAAAGGGCCGATGCTTTCGTTTGTGAATCAAACTCATATAATCTCCGCGCTTTCTGCCATTCTGATGACAGCAATAGCAATTATAGGATTAACCTACCGCGCAGAGAAAAAACGGTTATTCCTCGCATGGGATTCAATAGGGATATTGTTTGTTTATGTTATTAATCTGATGCTGCTGTATACACTGCGGTAAGATTCTGATTGGCAGGACTGGCTTTCGCTTTCTGATGCCGCTCAAACCAGCCCTGTCAATCAGTTTATTTCAACATTTCACGTTCTTGACGCTTTATACCGGCATTGTTAGTATTTAACATGATTGAAAAGCTTAGCTCTGTTCCTCCAAAGCCCGGCGTCTATACATTCAAGGACGCTAAGGAAAATGTCCTCTACGTAGGCAAGGCAAAGAACCTCAGAACCCGCCTCAGAAGCTATTTCCAGAAATCCGCTGCGCTTGACGCGAGAAAATCTTCAATGGTAAGAATCGTAAAAGACTTCTCTTATATCGTCACAGGCAACGAGCTTGAGGCCTTGGTGCTTGAGGCCAATCTTATAAAACAATACAAACCTAAGTTCAATGTAATCCTGCGCGATGATAAAAACTATCCGTATCTCAAGCTTACGATTAATGAAGAATGGCCGAGGCTTGAGGTTGTAAGGAGGATAAAAAAAGACGGCTCTCTTTATTTCGGGCCGTATGTGCCTGCCGGAAGCATGTGGGAGGCGCTTTCGTTTATAAGGAGAAATTTTCCAATCAGGCCGTGCAAATACTCGCTGGATAAGCCTATGCGTCCGTGCATTCAGCGTCAGATGGGGAAATGCCCCGCACCCTGTGGCGGGCTTATCAGCAAGGAAGAGTATATGCGTATTGTTGAAGACGTGAGACTGTTCCTTCAGGGAGAAAAAAAGGAACTTCTTGAAGGGCTTGGAAAAAAGATGGAGAAGTTTTCCGAAGAACTGCGCTTTGAGGACGCGGCAAGGATAAGGGACAGCATAAATAATCTCAGGCATATATGGGAATCACAGAAGGTCATAGCTCCTGAGCTTGGCGACATTGATGTAATAGGTTTTTATAAAGAAGACGGTGACGCCGTATTCCAGATTTTTTTCATAAGGAACGGGGTTATGATAGGCACAAAGGATTTTTACATCAAAGACACCGAGGGGATTGCGGAAGGGGAGCTCCTTCACAATTTTATAGAGCAGTTTTACGCCAAAGAGATAATCCCGCCTGAAGAGGTAGTCCTCGGACAGCGTCCCGAAGGGATAGGAACATTAACAGAGTGGCTCAAGGAAAAGAAAGGTCGGAGAATAAAGATAATCACGCATCCAAAGGGCAAGAAACTTGAACTTCTAAGAATGGCAGAGGAAAACGCGGGGATAATGTTCAAAAATAAAAAAGGAACCGGCTTTGATGAAACATTAAGGGCATTAAAAAAACGCCTCGGCCTTTCATCCCTTCCGCATGATATCGGAGGCCTTGACGTATCAACAATATCAGGAAGCGAATCCGTAGGCGCGTTTGTATTCTGGGCTGACGGAGAGTTCAAAAAGGATATGTACAGGCATCTGAAAATCAAAACAATTCAAGGCATGGATGATTATTCAATGATGACGGAAATAACAGGAAGGGTTATAAGGAATCTCGCTGAAAAACTCCCTTCGCTCATTGTTATTGACGGAGGCAAGGGACAGCTTGAGGCAGCGAAAAAGGCTTTTGACGAATCAGGAGTTAAAGGCACGGGAATAATATCCATAGCCAAAAAACCGGACAGGGCCTTCACGCTGCAAAACAAAGAGCCTGTTGACCTTGAAGACAGAAGACCGCCATCGCTTCTTCTTAAAAAGATTAGGGACGAGGCGCACAGGTTTGCGATAAGCTTTCACAGGAAATTAAGAAGCAAGAGGCTTATGAAGTCCCGTCTCGAGGATATTCCGGGCATAAGCAAAAAGCGGAGGCTTGCTCTTTTGAGGCATTTTGGTAGTATAGAAGGTATAAGAAGCGCTGGTATTGACGATATTACGGCAATAAAGGGGTTTAATAAAAAAATCGCGGAAAAGCTCGTTGCGGAGCTTGGGAGGGAGCAATGAAAAGCCGGAAATTTAAGGTCAATGGTTTTGAATTTAAGCTTTTGCTGATTTTGTTTTTTATTCTTTCCCTGCTGATTTTCCCTGCTGTTTCAAAAGCCCAAGAGACGGCTTCAAAAGAAGCCGAGATAGAAAAGAAAGAGGCAGAGCTTAAAAAAGTTAACGAAGACCTGCGGAGGACCAGGGTAAGGATTCAGAATTTATCTGACAGGAGCAGGAAGGGAACAATCTCCGCTGACGAGAGGGTTATGCTTCAGCAAAATATGCATAAAAGGAAGAAACTTTTAAAAGAAAAAGAACAGCTCGAATCAGAGCTGAAGGCTCTTCGGGGGGAGCAGGAGCCTTCTTCGCCTATACCTTCTATGCCTATAAAAAAATTGCCGGAAGGCCCTCCCGTAGGAAAATCGCCGGGCACATATTAATATAGCAACTCAGAGGAGAAAGAATGAACATCTATATCTCGGGCTCAATGGCTTATGACAGGATTATGGATTTTCCCGGGAAGTTTTCAGACCATATACTTCCTGACAAGATACATATATTGAATGTTTGCTTTACCGTAAACGGGATGCAGGAAAAATTTGGGGGCACCGCAGGAAACATCGCCTACTCCCTGAGCCTTCTCAATGAAAGGCCTATTATCCTTGCGACGATAGGCAAGGACTATTCAACCTATTTTGACTGGCTTAAAAAAAATAATATTTCTCAGGAAGGCATAAAGATAATAAACGAGGAATTCACGGCAGGCGCGTATATAACGACCGACAAGGCGGACAATCAGATAACGGGATTTAATCCCGGCGCCATGAAATATCAGGCAGAATACAGGCTGACAAAAACGAATCCCGAAAAATCCATCGTGCTCATTGCTCCCGGAAACCTTCAGGATATGAAAGATTATGCAAAGGAGTGCAAGAGTAAGGCTATACCGTATATCTGCGACCCTGGACAATCTCTTACCCAATGGGATAAAGATTCGTTAATAGAATGGGTAAACGGCTCAATGATGCTCATCACAAATGATTACGAGCTTGAAATGATTATGAACCTGACAGGCAAGGGAAGGAAAGAGCTTCTTGGCCTGACGAAGACTATTATCACCACCTTTGGCGATAAGGGCTCGATGATAAGTTCTGCTGCCTCCAATATTTCCGTTCCTGCCGCAAAGACAGAAAGCGTTGTGGACCCTACGGGCGCGGGAGACGCGTTCAGGGCAGGATTGCTAAAGGGGATTTCAATGGGTAAAGATCTTGAGGCGTCCGCAAAGATAGGCGCGGTTGCCGCGGTTTATGCCGTGGAAAAGTACGGAACCCAGGAGCATCACTATACATATAGCGAATTCACGGAGAGGCATAAGAGCAATTTCGGAGAGATGTAAGAGATTTTTTAGGAAGCCTTAAAATAATCCAGTCAAGACTTGCCTGCCTTACAATCTGAAAACTTGATTGTATAATTACATTTGTAGTATATTGTAAACATATGGAAATGGTTTTTGATTCTTCCACGATGATATTGCTGGCAAAATCCGAATTATTAGGAATTGCCTCTGAAAATATTCATATAATAATTCCTGAAATGGTAAAGGCTGAATGTGCCGTTAAAAATACATTTGATGCCAAGTTGATTTTGGCCCTTATTGGTAATAAGAAAATTGAAGTAGTTACAGCAAATCAAAAAGCTGTCGGCGCATTGCGCAGGGATTTTAAAATTCATGCGGGCGAGGCCGAATCTCTTGCAGTTGCATTGAAGAAACAAATACCGCTTGCTGTGGACGATTTGCCGACAATAAAAGCATGCAAGATACTAAATGTTAAGTTTACAACGGCAATTCATTTTTTAATAACCATAACTGAAAAAGGGAGAATTGATAGCGAGATGGCGCTTGTGAAACTTGAGAAGCTGTCTTTTTACGGACGATACAATAAAAGGATAATAGATGACGCCGCGAAAAGGCTAAAGGGAGGCAAAGAATGTCGGTTATAAGTTTAAGGTTGAAGGACAGGGAAATAGAAAGAATAAACGAATTGTCAAAAATGAGCCATAAGGATAAGTCTGCGGTTGCACGAGAGTTGATCGATTATGGATGGGAATTCCTGATGATAAAACAGTACAGGGAAGGCAAACTGTCATTGAGTGCATTGGCTGAAAAGCTTGAATTATCGGTTAGTGAGGCGATAGATTTGCTATCGGAGTTCGGAGTTGAATCCCCGATAGATTATGATGATTATTTGAAAGGCTTTGAAGCGTTTAAAAAATAACAGAAGTTATACTTGGAGTGTTCTGGCCGAAGAGGGGAAAGTAATGATAGCATCTAATAATGATTAAATCATATCTAAAAAAAATAGCAGATAAAAGCAACAGGGGAGATGCAAGGGAAGAAAGCTATTATTCTATCCTTGAAACCCTAATAAATGATTATTGCAAGTCAACAGGAAAGAAGAAGATCGAAGTTACTACCCTTCCCAAAAAGACCGAAGCAGGAAACCCCGATTTCAGGGTATGGGATGGAAAGCAGCACATAACAGGATACATTGAAGCTAAAGACCCTTCCATTGAAAATCTTGACCGCATAAAAGACACTGAACAGCTTAAAAGATACCTGCATACCTTCCCGAACCTGATATTAACCAATTTCCTTGAGTTCAGGTTATATCGTAACGGAGAGATGACCGATAAAGTCCTTATCGGAAGGCCCGTAATACTCAACAAGCTCAAGACCGCGCCGCCCGTTGAAAAAGAATCTGAACTTTTACAACTATTAGAAGAGTTCTTTTCCTTCTCCATTCCGAAGGTATATAACGCAAAGACCCTTGCAATAGAGCTTGCCAAAAGAACACGATTCTTGAAAGACGCAGTCATAGCACAGGAGTTGAAGGAAGAGGAAGAAGCAGGGAAGGGATTTATTCAGGGGTTCTATGAGGCATTTAAAGAATATCTTATCAGCAGCCTTACTGAAGCAGAGTTTTCAGACCTGTATGCACAGACTATAACTTACGGCCTGTTTGCCGCCCGTACCCGTTCAGAAGAGGGCTTCAACAGGAAACTTGCCTATGAGAGCATACCTAAAACTATCGGCATCCTGAGAGACGTTTTCAGGTTTGTTTCTTCTATTGACCTCCCTCAACAAATGGAATGGATAATTGATGATATTGCTGAAATCCTGTCTGTTACAGATATAAATAAAATCCTTCATGATTACTTTCATGAGGGCAGGGGCAAAGATCCTATCATACATTTCTATGAAACCTTCCTTTCAGAGTATGACCCTAAAACAAGGGAGATGAGGGGAGTTTATTACACGCCTGAACCTGTTGTTTCTTATATTGTCCGTTCCCTGCATAACATCCTGAAAGAGCAGTTCAATAAACCTGATGGATTTGCTGATAAGAACGTAACAGTTTTAGACCCCGCAGCAGGAACGCTTACCTTCTTAGCAGAGACGGCAAAACTTGCAGTTCAAGAGTTTGTTTTAAAGTATGGAGAGGGAAGCAGAAAGACGTTTATTAAAGACCATATCCTGAAAAACTTCTATGCCTTTGAATTAATGATGGCCCCTTATGCTATAGGACATTTGAAGATGTCTTTCCTGCTTGAAGAATTAGGATGCAGATTGCAGAAGGATGACAGGGTAAAACTGTATCTAACCAATACCCTTGAGATGGAAGAACTGCCGGAAACAAAACTGCTCGGAATGTCTTCATTGTCAGAAGAATCACACCTTGCAGGGAGAGTAAAGAAAGAGCAGCCAATTTTGGTTATTTTAGGGAACCCGCCCTATTCAGTGAGTTCAGCCAACAAATCTGACTTTATAGAACAGGCGATGGATTTATATTATAAAGAGGATGTCAGGACCGAAAAAAACATTCAGCCGCTCTCTGATGACTACATTAAATTCATAAGGTTTGCTCACTGGAAAATTGAACAGGACGGTAAAGGTATCATCGGGATGATAACGAACAATTCTTATCTTTCAGGACTGATTCACAGAGGCATGAGGAAAAAGCTTCTAGACAGTTTCGGTGAAATTTATATTCTGAATCTTCACGGTAACAGCCGTATAGGAGAGAAAGCGCCTGATGGGAGCAAGGATGAAAATGTGTTTGATATTCAGCAGGGAGTATCTATTGTTTTATTTGTCAAGCAAAACAAGAAAGGGAAAGGATGCAAGGTTTGTTATCAGGATATTTTTGGTCTGAGAGAAAATAAATACGATTATCTAAATAAATTTAATTGCCGGAAGACAAAATGGATAAAATTGAAACCATCAGACCCATATTATTTCTTAGTTAAAAAAGACTTTTCATTGCAGGCCGAGTACAATAGATTTACGTCGTTGTCAGATATTTTTGGCAAATCATCGGGCGGTGTTAAGACTCATCGAGACCATTTTGTTATTGGCTTCAATGGTGAAGAAGTTAAGCAAAGGATACGAACATTCACAAGCGACTTGCCCGATGATTTGGTGGCTCAGGCTCTAGGGTTGGAAGAGACAGCAGATTTTCAGATAAAGCCTGCGAGAGAAACCCTGCGCAAATCTAATTGGAAAGAACATTTAAAGCCCTATGCCTATCGCCCATTCGACAATAGGACTATTTGTTATTCCTCGACGCTGATTGACAGAGACAGAGCGGATGTAATGAACAACTTTGACGCTGATAATTTGGGATTAGTCACAATGAGGCAATATGTATATGATGCTGTAACAACTTATAATTATTCATTTTGTGTGCAGAACATCATCGACAACAGATTTTTCATAAGCAATAGAGGTATATGCTCTGTTTTTCCTCTTTATCTTTACCAAGCAAGAGATAAACACAAGAAAAAATCTTTCGGTAGCACAATGCTGCTGTTTGAATCAGAAGCAGATTATTTTGTAAGAAAGCCTAACCTCTCCCAAACTTTTCTTTCTCAATTATCTAAGACATACAAGAAAGAAATCTCCCCTGAAGAAATCTTCTATTACATTTACGCTGTCCTTTATTCTGAGACATACAGGACAAAATATGCAGAATTCCTGAAGATAGATTTTCCGAGAGTGCCGTTTACTCAGGACTATAAGCTATTTAAGAAGATGTCCGAACACGGCAGCAGACTTGTTAATCTTCACCTGCTTAAATCACATGAGCTTGATTCACCGATAGCACTGTTTCAGGTAGAGGGAAATAACAGGGTAGAGAAACCGAAGTATGATGATAAAACAGGGCGTGTTTATTTCAACAAGGAGCAATACTTTGAAGGCATATCAGGGGAGGTATGGAGCTATCAAATCGGAGGTTATCAGGTTTGTGATAAATGGCTGAAGGACAGGAAAGAGCGGGTTCTATCCCTTGAGGAGATACAGACCTACTGCAAGATAGCTACCGCTATTCAGAAGACCATAGACACGCAGAAGGCAATTGATGAGGTCTATGACAAGATAGAAAATACATTAATCGAAAATATACAGCCATCGGCAACAGACAAAGCAGATAAACCGGATTGAATACATATGCTTAATGAAACTGCATTAAAAGCATATCTTAAGAAAAAGTTCAGGAATGTATCCCGGATAAATATTAAAAAACTCGGGCATGGCGTTCACGGCTCGGGATTCCTCATAGAAATAAAAACAGCAAAAGGCATTAAGCCCTATGTTATTAAAACCCTCGATCCTAAGGACTTCGGCCACGAATATCCCTCTGACAGGGCAGGCATATTCCTCCTGGACCTTGATGAATTCAAAAACCTGCCAAGACATGTAAAGGCGATTGACGTTCTTGCCGAGCTTGAAGGCGGCAAAATAAAATCAATCGGCGGAGGGAAAGAATATTACCTTTTGATGGAAAAGGCGGAAGGCAGTCATTATTTCAATGACCTCGTTGCGTTTTCCCGCAAAGAGCGGCTTGATGAGATTGATATAAAAAGGATAAAGGCCATGGCGTCATATCTTGCTGCAATTCATTCAACAAAAAAAGATTCAAAGGCGCTTTATTGGAGAAAGCTGCGGGATACGGTCGGCCACGGCGAGTGCCTGATGGGTGTTTTTGACACATATCCCGATGGTGTTGTCTCATATCGTGAGATGACGGATATAATCAAAAAATCGGTTGATTGGATCTATAAGTTAAAGCCTAAGCATAAAAGGCTTTCACAGATTCACGGAGACTTCCATCCGGGGAATATTTGGTTTGAAAAAATTAAAAGTGAAAAGTTGAAAGTTGAAAGTTTCAGACCTCAAAAACATAAAACTCTAAACTCTGATGTTGATTTCGTTCTGCTTGACCGGAGCCGGGGGCCTTGGGGCGAGCCTGCGGATGATATTACAGCCCTTTCGATAAATTATATCTTCTTCTCAATAAAGCATTTTGAGGCAATAAAGGGGCCGTACCTTGAAGGCTTAAAATTATTCTTTAATGAATATGTAAGGCTGTCCGGAGACAAAGATATTTATAAGATGGTTGCGCCTTTTTTTGCGTTCAGGGGAGCAGTTGTCGCAAATCCCGTGTTCTATCCTGAATTAACGCCCAAACAACGAAGGCTGATATTCAAATTTATCCACAGCGTATTAGACGCCGATAGGTTCAATCCTGAAAGTTTAAAATAACGGGATTTGAGGCCTCTTGCGCGTAAGGGCCTTTGCCCTTGTCAATATTTTTACTGCTGTGTTATCCTTAATAGTTCAAAAAGTGTAAATTTTCGGAGGAAAGATGAAGGTTTTGGTTAGCGATAAGATTTCGGACAAGGGAGTCGAGATACTTAAAAAAGCAGGATTGACAGTTGATGTTAAGACAGGCATGAAGCCTGATGAGCTTAAGGCCTGCATAGGCGAATATCACGGCCTTGTCGTAAGGAGCGCCACAAAGGCGACAGCAGATATTATTGAGGCCGCGAAAAACTTAAAGGTGATAGGCCGGGCCGGTTCAGGCCTTGATAATGTTGATAAGGCTGCTGCTTCCAAAAAGGGGATTGTTGTAATGAACACGCCGGGAGGAAATACTATTACCACGGCGGAGCATTCAATAGCCATGCTTTTCTCGCTCGCAAGGATGGTCCCGCAGGCAACTGCTTCCATGAAGTCAGGGAAATGGGAAAAGAAAAAGTTTATGGGTGTTGAGCTCTTTAATAAGACCCTTGGGATTATAGGCCTCGGCAATATAGGCAATCAGGTTGCTAAAAAGGCGCAGGGGCTTGAGATGATAGTAATAGCCTTTGACCCGTTCCTGAGCGAGGATAAGGCAAAGGCGCTTGGAATAGAAAAAGTCACGCTTGACGAACTTTTCAGTAGGTCGGATTTTATTACGATACATACGCCTCTTACTCCTGAGACAAAAAATATCATAAACGCGGAAACAATAGCGAAAATGAAAAATGAGGTCAGGATTATTAACTGCGCAAGGGGCGGGATAATAAACGAAAAGGATTTGTATGATGCATTAAAGAGCGGAAAGGTTGCGGGCGCGGCCCTTGATGTTTTCGAAAAAGAGCCTGTTGAGGCTGATAACCCGCTGCTCAGCCTTGACAATGTGATATGCACGCCGCATCTTGGCGCTGCAACTGAAGAGGCTCAGGAAAATGTCGCGATTGCTGTTGCAGAGCAGATTGCGGACTACCTCGTTCGCGGCACAATAAGAAACGCTGTGAATTTCCCTTCCATCCCTACGGATCAGGTTGCGAGGCTTCAGCCTTACCTGAATCTTGCGGAGAAGCTCGGAAGCTTTGCGGCGCAGGTGTTTGAAGGAGGGATTACAGGAGTCACGATAGAGTATATGGGAGATGCCGCAGAGCTTAATACAGCTCCGGTTACGATAGCCGCGTTAAAAGGACTGCTCACGCCGATACTTGAAGAGACTGTAAATTTTGTTAACGCGCCTTTTATCGCGAAAGAGCGTGGCATAGAGGTAAAGGAGACAAAAACAGCGGAGGCAGGCGACTACCAGAGCATGCTCGCGTTAAGGATAAAGGCAAGGGACAAGGAGAGATATTTCGCAGGCACATTATTGAGCAAAAAGGACCCGAGGATTGTTCAGATAGACAACTTTGCGGTCGAGATAGTGCCTGAGGGCATAATGCTCTTTATATATAATGTGGACAAGCCGGGCGTGATAGGAAATCTCGGTTCGTTCTTCGGCAAAAACAGTATCAATATAGCCCGTATGCATTTTGGAAGGGAGAGCGCAGGAGGCACGGC
>Ga0172371_10005544_pt1 | contig 18678 bp, 19 predicted proteins | sample Lak12m_FD_114543 | JGI IMG/M metagenome (GOLD analysis project Ga0172371, IMG submission 114543) | Freshwater microbial communities from Kabuno Bay, South-Kivu, Congo - kab_022012_12m | ecosystem: Environmental > Aquatic > Freshwater > Lake | place: Democratic Republic of the Congo: South-Kivu...
GGGTGGCCCTTCTTTGTCAATTCCGGTTTCCTGACTGTGCATGTGGAGCGACATTATGAGCGGAGTCGTCGAATCTTTTGGCAAAAAAGACGTGGCTACAGCTGGATATACTAAGGTCAGTATTATTATTTTGCCTATTGACTCTGGTCAGCACTAACACGGCCGGGGAATAGATTCCCACGTTGAGAACTTACCCCATCCACCTTGCAGTTCCTTTGTGGTATCGCCATGTTGCACAGATTCCTGCATCCTCTCCGGACACTCAGGACATACCGCAGCACGGCTATGCTGTTTTCTGTTGTGCATGGCTGCTCCAGTCGCCTAATCTCTGTCGATTACCCGGCTTTTCTGTGCCCTGCTGAGGTAAGTCAATAGGCTATTATTATTTATGAAATGCCGTGAAGCGGCTATGCCGAATTGCCGCCCCGACAAAGTCGCTCAGAATCGGTCTCCGTGCGTTTGGAGACGAATCTCAGGAGTCGCTGAACTCGCTTTTCCTGCCGAGCCTCCGGTCAGGCGAGAGGTGTCCTGAGGCGTGCCCGACGCCTCTGGAAGACACCCATCGAAGGAGGCCTACTGCTCAGGTCCGAGAGATCAGATCTCAATGGCGTCTATTCTCCTGAATAGGCGTCCTCCGCTGAACTTGATGAAATAGAGGACCTGCAGGTTGATGGGAAGCCCTTCAAAGTCTCCGAGATCGCGGAAGTCTGTGCGAAGGCCGTAACAACTCTATCCAAGCCCGACGGCGAATCCGATTTCACATGCCGTACCCGAATCAACGTCCGTGCTGTCAAGCACGCCGAGCAGAGCATCGCTCCAGCGTATTCCCTGCTCATTCATGCGGCCGATCTCACTCGCTACCTTGGCGAGAGCCGTAACGCGGTCTCCCGGTTGGTAATAATGGACTTGGCCTCGGTGACCATCGCTCCGAAGGATGATCCCACGGATCGAAGATCTGGCAGCCGATTTCCCGAAGGCGGCTTTTGATTCGTTCCCGGTAATCCCTCTTTTCAGGCGAGAACCCCAGTGGGGATGCCAAGTACACTGTGGTCATTGTGGACTCCGAACTGACACTTACTCAACGGCCTGTTCCAACGAATCACAAGAGCCGCTGACCGTCAAGCTGGATGGTGCCTCGTCGCTCTTGATCCCTCACGAGTTCCGCTCCTCTGAGACACTACCATGTGATAGACGCGCCAAGAATCTGCTCCGTGGAGGCCGCGCTGGTGAGCGTCCCTGACGATCCGATGGAAAGAAAGAAATGGATGCTGAACCTCTGGCAGGGTTACGGAGAGCGCTTCGCCGTCATCCATCCCGGCGAGCAGCCCTTCCCGCCTACCGACATGTGGCATGCGGATATGTGTGCGCCTCAAGAGCCCGAGCCATATCAGGAGGGGAGATTTGATCCGAGAGTCATGAGGCATTTGAGATGGTGGGAGGACGCCCGGAGATTTCTACGGGAACGGTTCGGGCTTGTCGTCAGTCGCAAGTACCTACTTGGCTGTCTCGCCGGAAAGCGCCAAGGTAGATTTTCCAACGAAATTGATGAAAAGGAGGAAAAGCGTTGGTACGTCCGGGCTCTCCGCATGGGCGCGTTCGTGCTCGAGGCCAAGGTTGGCGTGCGCTTCAGATGCCCGTCAAGGGGATTCCGACGCATCAAGTGCTCGCTGAACCTGCAGAGGAAGGACAAGAAAAGGCCCACCGTGTGAATCTTTTTGAGTTGATGCAGATCTTCTACGGAGACGAAAAGATGCCCTTGAGCAAGGCGTTGTGAGAGGTGGCCGTCGCGTTAGGCCCGCCGCTTCATGGTTTTGGCTCACCGCGCTGTGGGGGCCCGAAGCTTTCGTGAGGCTCCGGAACAGCTACTGTGACGATGTTCCCAAGCTAATCAAGAACTTTCTTGAAACCATGCTTCTGTTAGGTCAGCGCGGTCGGTAGCGATCAATCAGAAGCCCTGATCGAGTTCCCCAACAAGGTTAAGGGCCAAGTTGCACATTCGGGCCACAGCCACACGGTCCTCATCTTTGATGTTGTCCATGCCTTCAGGTTGCTGGAAGTCTTCCGCAACACCGTTCTCAGCAACGCCCTTCTCAACACGATCTCTCAGTCACGATTTCAAACAGGATTTTGTCCGGACACCTCCGGACAAGCTGTGCGCTCCATCCCGTATCCGCTGTGTACTCTTTCATTCGTTCATCCGGCTTCCAAGGAGTCACTTGAGCTGACCCAACGCCCTAGCTCACGTAAGGCTCAGGCCCCAAATGCCCATGCAGCACCGCGAACCGAGACTTCCTGCAACAACAACTTCATTCGTCGTCGCTGTTCGCACAGCTCTTGACTTGACTTAAGAGGAGGGCCATTTTACTATCGAAACGCCAGGGGGATGGAGTTCCCCAAAAACGCCTGAGAGGCTGATGACTCCTACTGCATGGACTCGTGTGGTAGAGTCACGGTCTAGGAGTGACCCACCATGCGGTGGGTTTTTTATTTTTGGGTGGCTAGGCCGCCGGTTGAATGCCGCGCTTGCATCACATGAACATGCTGCGGCGCTGTTGCGTCCAACCCAAGGACTGAGCACGGAGTAGCTGGAGGTTATCATGGTTTCAATCAGCATAATGTACCAGCGACCCGAAGACCGGTCAGCAGAAGATAGCCTCGAAGCGCCCGATTTCTTTTTTGATTTGAATCTCGATAAGGTCATCGATGCCGTCACGGTCGGCAAGCAAGAATACAATCTGAAACCTTTCTATTACGTTTCTTTGGACGACATTGAAGCGATCAAGTATCGGCAAGAGGTGGCACAAGATCTCGAAAGCGAAACCTTACTGAAACAAATTAAGTCATTTGCCCAGAAAATGATAGCCACGCGTCGGTACCTGGGAATAGAAGACAAGCTCCACTACAATTATCACAAAGAAGGTTGGTTCCTCGAGGCGGTGGAAAGCTACTGCGAGGCCGTCACCTGCCTGGTACAAGATTTGGGCTTAGCGGCGTTAAGATCGCGCGGCCTTTCAAGTTTTCACGAGCATGTGAGGAACTATTTGGCTTCAGACAGTTTTAAGTCACTGGTGGCTGAAACCAAAAAGCTCAGATCCGAGTTGTCAACCATAAGATATTGTCTCATTATCAAGGACAACTCTGTCAAAGTTCGCAAATATAAATCTGAAATCGATTACAGCGTAGAGGTAGAGGAAATTTTCAGGAAATTTGAGCAAGGTGCAGTAAAAGATTACAAGTCCAAACTTCCGATCAGGTCTGGCATGGGTCACGTTGAAGCGGCCATTCTCGATTTTGTGGCCAAATTGTATCCTGATGCATTTGCAAGTCTTGATAATTATTGCATGAATCACCGCGACTTTATCGACGAGACTATTTCAGTCTTTGAGCGTGAAGTACAATTCTACGTGGCCTATTTGGATTACGTCAGCAAAGTGAAACAATCAGGTCTGACGTTTTGCTATCCGGAGCTTGTTCATGCTGACAAGGCGGTCTGTGACAATGAAGGATTTGATTTGGCTCTGGCCTACAAACTGGTTACCGAGCATCAGCCTGTTGTTTGCAATGATTTTTATCTCAAGGACCAGGAGCGAATCATTGTCGTGTCCGGCCCCAACCAGGGAGGCAAAACGACCTTTGCCCGCACTTTCGGACAATTGCACTATTTGACCTGTTTAGGCCTTCCCGTTCCGGGCAAGAAAGCGCGACTCTTTCTATTTGACCGAATCTTCACGCATTTTGAAAAGGAAGAGCAGATCAACAACCTTCGAGGCAAACTTCAGGATGACTTGATCAGAGTTCATGAAATCTTGAGCCAGGCCACGCCGGCCAGCGTCATCATAATAAATGAAATCTTCACATCCACTACACTGCAAGACGCAGCGTTCCTGGGCACGGAAATATTGACCACGATTTCCCAAATGGATTCGCTGTCCGTTTGCGTAACGTTTATCGATGAATTGGCTTCGCTAAACGAGAAAACCGTAAGCATGGTCAGCACGGTCGTTCCAGAAAATCCTGCCTTACGAACATATAAGATAGTTAGAAGACCTGCCGATGGACTTTCCTACGCAATATCCATTGCCGAAAAATATGGTCTTACATACGATTGTCTCAAGGAGCGGATAAGGTCATGAAAGCCTTCCTCATGTTCAGGGATCAGGACCTCGACTTAAAGAACAAATTGCCGTGGAATGAACAAGCGCTTATACAAGACCTGGAATTAAATACGTTGTTCAATGCCATGGCGCAGGGTGACGCGTTTTTATTTGATGTGTCGAAGAGAGTTGTTTTGTCGTCTTTGAACGATGTGGACACATTGATCTATCGTCAGAATATTCTTAAAGATTGTTTGAAAAATGCGTCCATTGTTAGGGCAATATATCAAATCACAATTGACTCCATTGAAAACAAGAAGAGGCATTGGATGGGCATTTTCAACAGATATCCCGCTGGCATTTTGTATAACTCGCGCGACATGATGCAGATGTTTGTGGAATTACTTGTCAAACTGAAGAACCTCGCTGATAAACACTCTGACAGATTTGAGTCAGAGGGATTTGCAAGGTTTTTCAAGATGATCAAGAAAGAACTTGATGAAGAGTATATTTCTGTCGTCAAGAATCATATCAAGGAATTGAAGTTTGACAGCGGGGTCTTGATAAGCGCGGAGCTGGGAAAAGGTAATGAAGGCACGAACTACATACTTCGCAGGCCGTGGGCAACAAGACGTGGTTGGTTGGACCTCATTTTTGGTCAAAGAGAGGCCGTCTACTCCTTTCGTATCGCCGATAGAGACGAAAGCGGTGCAAGAGCCCTTGCGGAATTGAAGGACAGGGGAGTCAACCTGGTTGCCAATGCACTTGCCCAGTCTGCTGATCATATTGACAGTTTTTTTACCATGTTACGAATGGAAATGGCCTTTTACGTCGGATGCTTGAATTTGGCCGAACAACTGGCCGAATTGGAAGCGCCGATCTGTTTTCCGGTCCCGATGGCTGCCTCCAAACGACGGCATTCATTTCGAGGATTATACGACGTATGCCTGGCCTTAGCTATGAGCCACAAAGTCGTGGGAAACGATGTGGACGCTGACGGCAAAGCCTTAGTGATTGTGACCGGAGCGAACCAGGGAGGCAAGTCGACTTTCTTGAGGAGCATAGGTTTGTCTCAATTGATGATGCAATCCGGGATGTTTGCCCCCGCTACGTCTTTCTCTGCAAATATTTGCGAGAGCCTTTTCACGCATTATAAGAGAGAAGAAGACCCTACCATGACCAGCGGAAAACTCGATGAAGAGCTGGCACGAATGAGCGAAATCGTAGACAAGATGACTCCAAATTCGTTGGTGCTCTTCAACGAGTCATTTGCCGCCACCAATGCGAGAGAGGGGTCAGAAATCGCGCGGCAGATTGTGAGCGCATTGTTGGAAAGAGACATTAAAGTGATTTTCGTTACGCATTTGCATGAATTCGCTCACAGTTCTTATGAAAAGAAAATGGTGAATGCCATCTTCTTGAAGGCCCAAAGGCGCTCGGACGGGACACGAACTTTTAGACTAATAGAAGGAGAGCCACAGCAAACTAGTTACGGCGGAGATTTATACAAACAGATATTCGCAACAATGAATTGAGGCTGTTTTGCTGATTTTAGAAAGGCTTAGTGGGACCATTTCTCTCTTTCATCGCACCGCTTCATTCTAACGAACGGGGCTCCACGGGAGCGAATTGCTCACGACGCTGTCTGGTAGATCGGGTGCGGCGTTCGCTCCTGAGAGAAGCCGGTGCGGCGAGAATTGTGGAGGTTAAATGAGGAAATTGATTCAGATTCTGAAATCCGGACGTCAGCTTTCCTGCCACGAAGACGTTCATGTACGACCTACGCGATATGCCTCAACAGTGAATTCTGGCCCTTACAGCACGTACTCATTAGCAGTTAGCGGGAAAACCTTCGATCAGGTTTCCGTGAGATTGTCAGGAAGCATTTCCATAAACAATGCCGAGAAAGTCCGTGAGGAACTCACTGTAATAATTCAATCACAACCGCTAAGAAATGTCACTATAGATCTTACATCCGTGGAGTATTTCGACAGTGCGGCAGCGGCCATTTTGACGGAAATCCGGAGAGAGTGCAGACGTTTGGGAAACTCGTTAACGCTGGTTGGCGTGCCGACTAGCGTCAAGAACTTGCTCGATTTGGTCCACAGTGAAATAGGAAGTCCTTCCGGGATACTTCACCCAGCGGCAGATCCAAATTTACTCATTCAAATTGGCGATGGCACTTTAAAACTTGTAGACAACATATTGGAACTAATTACGTTTATTGGGGCCATTGTTGAAGCCTTATTGAAGGTCCCGAGGCGATTGGGGCGGGCAAGGTGGGACTCCTTGGAGAAACTGGTAGAGCGAAGCGGTTGCGACGCTGTTCCAGTTGTCATTATCCTAAATTTCCTTCAGGGGGCTATCCTAGCATTTCAGGCAGCAATCCAGCTTCGACAGTTCGGAGCCAATATTTTTGTCGCTGACCTGGTAAGCGTTTCCATTTGCTCGGAAATGGGTCCTCTTTTGACGGCGCTAATTGTTTCGGGTCGCTTGGCAGCGGCCTATGCAGCGGATATAGGGACCATGCAAGTAGACGATGAAATCGATGCTCTTCGGGTTATGGCAATCGATCCGATTCACTACCTGGTTTTGCCGAGAATTGTTGCTGTGGCCATTATTATGCCATGCCTCACGCTCTTGGCCGATGTGGCCGGAGTTCTCGGCGGATGCGTCGTTGCGATGCTATCCTTGAACCTATCCCCGATCAGGTTCTTCAATCAAGTGCATAGCATGTTGGAAATCAGTGACGTTGTAAAAGGGTTGGGGAAGAGTCTTGCGTTTGGAGTCGAGGTTGCAATGATCGGTTGCCTTAGAGGTTTCCAAGTGAGAGGAGGAGCTGAGAACGTGGGGCGGGGGGCTACATCTGCGGTAGTGACGTGCATTTTTATCTTGACAATCACGGATGCCTTGTTTGCCGTGTTCTTCCATTACTTGCCCGCTGTTTACGGTCCTTGAGTCGGCGGAACCACGAAAGGACGCACTGAAAGCTATCGCTATGAGAGCCGTCTCGCGATCGTCGGGTCGCGTTTCTAATGAACGAGCAGCGGGAAAAGATCGACTTCTCGATGCCCCCGGGAAATGAGACGGCTCGTTGTGGCGGATCACACGATCTTTAGGTGTACCCCAACATAAGCCAAGGCTGCCCCGCTCGGCAACGTGCCAGTTCTCCAACCGCGCCGCCATATAAAGCACCAATGCCGCCGCCGCTAGGATATGGGGAGGAATCTCGCCATAATCATACAAAAACCCCCAAGGCATGTCGCGACCGTGCACCCATCCGCCGCGTGCCCCGCCTGGAGTGTAAAAATCGCTCACCCAAGCTATAGTGGCGCGCAGAAAGAATAGGTGCGAAAAAGAGAGCGACTTTTTATCGAACATTTGATATCTCCCTTCCAGCACCTGACGGGAGGGAGGAGGAATGCCCAGGCGTGGTTTGAGACTTGATTTGGAGGAGTACAATCACATTGTCCACCATCGCTATCTCGCCGAGAAGAGGAAAGACCTCGAATCAAGGGTTCGGCTGAGAGCGATTGTGCTGGTTCACGAAGGGAAGACCCTTGAACAGGTCGGTCATATTCTCGAAGTGGCTCGGAGCACTGTGGAGCGGTGGATAGAGCGATACAGATCCACCGAGGTAACGGGCTTGCTTGTGCGGGGGCCGTACCAAGGGAAAAAGCCCCGGTTAAGCCTGGACCAGAAACGGGAACTTGCCACGATGATTCGAGAAGGGCCTGAATGCAGTGGCTTGGATACCGGAGTCTGGACTGCCCCGATCGTTGCGGATCTGGTCAAGCAGCATTTCAGAATTGCCTATAGTCCTTCTCAGATTCGCAGGATTCTTCACGATCTGGGCTTTTCCGTTCAGTATCCCAGACAAGAGTTCTCCCAAGCCGACAAGAAGCGGCAGGCCACGTGGGTCGAAGAGGAATTGCCAGAGGTTAAAAAAAAGTCCAAGAGGACAAAGGCATCCTGATGTATCAAGATGAAGTGAGCTTTAAGCAAGCAGGCTCCATTCTCCGACACTGGGCGTTGAAGGGGATCGGCTGCGTGGTGAAGAGCCCACCCACACGGAAGTCCCTCAAAGTGATGGGAGCGGTGACGGTCGGCGATCAGCCCAAATTTCACTTCCGGTTCGTCGACTGGTTCAACACCACCAGCTTCCTGGCCTTTCTGGACCAACTCCTCTCTCGATATAGGGGGCGGAAGATACATCTGATCCTGGACAACGCCAAATACCATAAGGGCCCCGAAGTACGGGAATGGCTCGAAAGCAAGCAAGACCGTATTGAACTCCACTACTTGCCCCCGTACTCGCCGCAACTCAATGCAACGGAATACGTCTGGAAGGAAACCAGGAGAAAGACCACGCACAACCGATTTTTCAAAACCCTCAGTGAATTCAAGGAGAGACTGTTCAGAAGATTCAACCGTTTTCAGGGAAATCCTGCGTCGCTGAGAAGCGTCCTAGCATCGTTCGCTTAGGACTCATTCTCTCCGCGTAGCACTATAGATCCCGTCCCGTAGAGTCAAGGATTGCCGTACTCACGACGCCCAAGACAATAAGGACCAGAATGATTACGCACCCCCCTGTTCGGGGTTTTCTAGCTAGCATCTAAACGTCTCGATTCGTCGATGGTGCGGGTCAGATCTTCGACTCAAACAGGTGAAAAGGTTGAACCGAGTTTCTATGTACCGCATCTAATATGTAATATGGACAAGGAGGTATAACCAATGTCCGTGAAAGAAGAATTCATTGACAACGTAAAAGAAGCAGCACGCCGCAGATCTGCAAACGAATCCGAACGACCTCAAATGGAAGTTTGGCCTGACGACGATTTTGCTGACTGGCTCTCCTCGCACGAAGATAGGGCAAGGAATATTATTTGCCACACTCCGGAGTTTAGAGCCACTCCATTATGCGGAGTTGGACACCACTAGTCGTCCTAAAGGCGATCCCCCCTGAAACGGATCGCCTTTAGCCTCCAAAGCCAGTTGCAGGCCGAAACCTCACCTTTGTATCTTTTGGTATTCCCCTTTGCCCCCGGCGAGGACTGCTCCGTTGTCAGCTACCCTGGCGCGCTCGTTTCATTTTTTGTTCGACTCGCCTTTCAAATCTCTTCATTTCTACCGCTGCCCGCACCTGTATCCCTTCTCCGATCTTCTCAATTCCATCGTGTGCCTCTACGGCAAAGGTGATCAGGTTGTTGGTGACTGACACAGCTTTTGCTGTTGCCGTCACGTTGAATCCCACAGGAGTCCCAGCCAAATGCTTGACGTTTATCATGGCACCAACTGATACCCAGCCATCCGGCAAATAGTCCCGTATCGCCTCCCGTGCCGTCTCTTGCATCAAGTAGATCATCATAGGGGTGCCATACACTTCGGGCATGCCCGAGAGAAAATGCGCCACAGTCATGTCTTGAGTAACTTCTACCGACTTCTTGGCAGAAGCTCCAATGGGTATGTTTGCGGTCCCCATCATGAACTCACCTCACAGTGCGCGTGCCCCCAATTATCCGTAGGATGGGGTGACGTCTTTGAGGCTCCCCTCGGAGATAAAAGCCTCATAGTTGTTGATTAATCTCTGGACAACAGCTCCGGCCAGCCGTTTGTAGAACATCATTCCGCTTGCAGTGTCCTTCTCGAATATTTTGTTCAAGCTTTCGTTTGTGATTTTCATTACCTTACTCGGGGCCGCACACTCCGCGGTAGCTGTGTACGCAGGCCGATCAACTAGTCCGGTCCATCCGAAAGCCTCGCCAGGGATGTTGACCGTGTAGCTTATCTCCGCTTTCGTTCCAATGAACAGACGGACCATCCCCTCGACTAGGATGTAAAAGTCTTGAGCCGGCGCGCCTGCCTTAAAGATCGATGTGCCTGGCTGGTACGATTCTTCAATCATGATCTGGGTGATCTCGTCAGTGATCTCCGGGCTCAGATCCTTGAACAGGTCAGCCTTCTGAATAATCATGGGATCTCCTTTCCTTTGGAAGACGTGGGCACAATCCGGTTGAGTCCAACAGATTTCCGCCCCTTTCACTCTTGCGGCTCAAGTTGGCCTTTCTTGGCGATCTTCCTCCTTTGTCGTTGTTTGGTCTGAGTATGTTCATAGACCCTCTTGGCAAACTCCTGAAAGAGGTCTTCACATCCTCTTATTCTTTCTATGGCTTCTTTGCGAAGAGGCACCTCAACAATGTCCCTCTTCTCAACTTTCTTGAGCCACTGCTTCAGTTTTTCCAGTTCCTCTTCGTTTTCTTCAACCTCGGCAAAAATGAAATTTCGCCGTCCTATCTCGAACTCTATCTCCTTTGCGTAGTCCTCACACTTACTTATGATCTCCTTGTATTCTTCGTTTCGTGACTCTACAAATGTCCTGTTTATCCGCTCTTCCTGGTCTGCATTTAGGACTTTTCCGTCTATAAGGAGACCTTCACCTTTCCAGCTCTCAATGTCTTGTATGAGCCTGCTAACCTCTTTGACTCGCTCACTCGAATAAGGAAGAACCCAAACCGATTGATAATTGACAGCTCCGAGCTTTTTGAGCTGCCTCCAAATGGAAACCCTTGCCCGCGACGGCCGTGACGGAAGCGTATATGAAAAAAACAACCATCTCATGTAACCATTGTTACCTGGGGTCACCTGAGAGTCAACAGGAACTTTCTTGCTACGACGTTTAATCAGAATTTCACTTGCTTTCTCGCCGCCAGAAGTATCGGAACGGAAATGAGTTGGGATGCCACTGAAAACACGATCAGCGTGTGCGCTGATATGTCGTAGAGTATACCCATGAGGGCGCTCCCCACGAACCAGAACACCCCATATCCGGTGTTGAACAATCCGAAGGCAAAACCGAGCCTCTCTGTGGGAACCAGATCCGCGATGGCAGCCCTCATTATGGATTCCTGGGCTCCCATCCCCACTCCCCATAACGCCATACCCGCAAGTGCCCAATGAAATCCTCCTATGAATACCAAGGGAGCAAAGAGCGAGGATAGGAGAACAGCGACAATCAAGACCGATAAACCTAGCCGGTCAAAGAGGCGCCCGAACACGAGTGCTGCTATGGCGTCAACTCCCATGGCCACAGCGTAGAAGATTGGAATCCAGGAGTCCGGCACGCTCGCCACCTTCTTAAAGTGATAGGCGACGAGTGGAAAATCGGCATATCCTGCGGCTACACATCCAACTGCGATGATGTATAGCCAAAAAGCCCTGGGAAAGCCTTTGCTCTGAATCTTCACTGAAGCTGAACCGAGATCGTGAGGATTCGGATATAGCCTGTATGCAATGAACAGGATACTTAGCGCAATAAGCGCCGGGATCAGGAGCAATGCAAAACCGGATTCATAACTGCCTTTACTGTAGAAGATAGCAGCCACGACCAACGGACCCAGGATCGCTCCTATTTGGTCAAGAGCTTCGTGTAAACCGAATCCCCAGCCCCGTCCTATTTGGTCGGAGGCACAGGAAAGCATGACATCTCGGGCAGGTGTCCTGATAGCCTTACCCATTCTTTCCGCAACCATCAGGACTGCCGCAATCTCCCAATGCCCAGCCAATGCCAAAAGAGGAACGGCCAACAGATTCAATCCGTACCCTAAAAAGACGATGATCCAGTATTGTCTTGTCTTGTCAGCGAAATAGCCGGACGCAAGTCGTAAGGCATATCCGATCAATTCCCCGAATCCGGCGACTATTCCCACTACTGTCCCACTCGCACCGAGTAGGGCTAAGAATGGACCGGTTATGCTCCGGGCTCCCTCATACGTGCAATCCGAGAACAAGCTGACCACACCAATCAAGACCACGAATTTTATCGCGGAAGGCTTCGAGATGTCGCACGAAGCTTGTGCCTGATCGAATCGAGTATTCCCCATAAGGTGACCCCCAATCCCCAGCTCTTACGCCAGCCAAGCGCAGCCGGAAACTGTGACCGTTCGCCGCATTTTACTTGACGACAAGAACCGGTTTTTCACTATGTTCGGCCACTCGCTGGGAAACGCTACCCCATATGGTCTGTGCCACAAACCCCCTTCCATGTGACCCCATGACAATCAGGGACGCATCTACGTCGGAAGCCAGCTCAACGATGTTTTGATAGGGTTGCCCATTTCGGATGAGAAAGGTTCTTACTCTGAAGCCCCATTGAGCCAATTCTTTTTCAAGATTTTTCAGCCTCTCCTCGCTCTCCGCTTTCCACTGCTCCCGAATCCCTTCAGTCACGAATTCTACTTCCGTGAGGCCATCGTCCGTGACGTGGGCCACGATAACTTCCGAGGCCCCGACTTGTCGAAATGGTCTGAGGTATTCCTTGGCACGCTCTGCGCAAGCAGACCAATCGGTCGGGTACAGGATCTTCCTGAACATGTCGGTACAGAAACGCTCTTGAACTTGTCCTCCGATCTCTCTGATCGTGTGGTGCTTGGCGACGAGAACTGGTACGGTGGATTTGCGAATGATACCGTGGGTCGTTGACCCCACGAAGAGTTCGCCGAGGATGCCTCGCTTTTCTCTTCCTGCAACTATGAGCGACACACTCTCCTCGGTCGTCACTCTCATAATTTCCGAAAGCAGCCTTCCGTTGGCTACCAGAGGCTTTGACGCGAGCCCCTCGTCGCTAAGATACGTTGCGTAAGAGTCGAGCCGCTTGTTGGCCTCTTTCTTTATGAGGTCCAAGTTCAACACCACCGCGCCATCGATTTCGCTGTAAAGGCTATCCGTGTCGATAACGTGGAGGAGCACCACCTCCTCGAGCCCTGCCGCTTTGAGGCACACGATACTCTGGAGGATTTCCCGAGAGAATTCTCCGAACGACGTGGGGAACAGGATCTTCTTGAACATGGTTCGATACCTCCTTAGTGGATTTTCAGGATGAGGGAGAATATGGTGTAGAGCACGAACGAGACGATTCCCGCAACTACGGGCGTGAGGAACCACGAGAGCACTATTTCCTTCATAGCAGCCATGTCAATGGTCTGGAGCCCTCTAACATAAGCCGCTCCTGCCACGCCACCGATTTGGGCCTGATTCATGGAGGTCGGAAAGCCCAGGACTGCTGCTATGTGGGCAGTGACGCTCTGAGCGAATTTCGCCCCGACTCCTACGCTCAGATCCACTTGAACAAGGTCTTTACCGACTTTCTGCAGAAGCGGAATGCCCCAGGTTACCGCGCCGATGGCTATGACTATGCCTCCGATGAATCCAGCCTGCATTTCCGTGGTGAGTTTGAGTCCAAAAAAGACCCCTACAGCGTTCCCAGTGTTGTTGGCTCCCAACGTGTACGACGAGTAACAAGAGGCAATGAATAAGGCATATCCCAACACTTTCTCCAGAGTCTCGGATCGACCCTTGATCGTCCAATCAGTTGCATGAGTAAAAATCCAGCCCAAAACAGCAGCCACGATGGGGGTCGCGACCCACGTGACACAGAGGAACACAATCGTGCTTCCCCAATAGACGGGAGCCCCCATGGCGACCGCTGAGCCCACAACCGAGAAACAAGCCAATTGAGAGGTTGAAACCGGCCATCTCATCCATGTATTCGCCGCGGTGACCAGCGCGGCCGTGAACATCATAGTCATGGCCCCCAGTGGTGTCAGGTCCTTGCCCTGGATAATGCCGGTTCCTACGGTCTCAACTACGTTGCGGCTCTCAAAAGTGGCGCCGATCAAGGCAAAGACTGCGACCAGAATAGTGGCGGTTATGGGACTCTTGACGATTCCCGATCCATAGGCCATTCCCATGGTGGCCCCCGTATAGTGCGACCCGATGGTCCACCCGAAAAACAGTCCGGAAGCGATCATTGCAATTGTTAAGATGTCCATGACAATCCTCCTGTCTGTCATTGCTTAGCATTGGTTACTTTATTCGATAGTTTTCTTGTTTGGGGTCAATAGCCCGCCGCCTCAGCAGAACCGCAACGGCCATCCCGATGTTCCATCCCAAAAAGAACGCTGAAACAAACAATAGAATGCCGATAATTTCCATGACCGCACCCCCTGTTCGTTACCCACTATGTAACAAGTGTCACATAATTGTGGAAGCATGTCAAGCACAATTATGTAACACCGGTCACTTTATTGTCGCGGCCGGAAATGTCTGAGATGGAAACATGGATTACAAGCAGAATACGGACAGGAATGGGTTGGCCAGGCTCATGAAATTTCTTCACATTTTTCGGTCAGGGCTTGGTTACATTGCCGACCGGAAGCGCTTCTGTGGAAGCCTCCTCCAAATGAGCCCCGCAGCAATCGCCGAGCAAATGACGCTGACGGCCTCTCCGCGGCCCTCTATTGTTCCCGCATCATGGAAGCGCCATTTTGCCTTTTTTGCTGCACTTCTGAACCTGTATGCAAAGCACACAATTCTTTGGCGCACTCTCATGAAAGAAGACACTGTTCTCAGCTCGAAGGCTATTTCACGACCAGGATCGCGCATGGCGCCAGGCGCACCAGATTCTGACAGGTTCCCCCCATGACTCTGGCGTACACTGCCGAGTGTCCCATAAAACCGATTACAAGCAGGTCAAATTGGTTTTCCCTGAGGAATTCCACGATGGTAGCTACCTCATGACCCATCAGCACATTAGGCTTCAGTTTCACTCCATTTCGGTCGGCCATTTCTTTTGCTTTAGCTATCGCCTCTCCGAATTTCATGTCCGCCGCCTCCTGTCTATCGACCACTTCGCCGATGGTTCCCGGAAATCGCGGCACATCCTCTACCGAAAGAGTATGGAGTTCGATCTTGGCCAGCGAAGCCAGCGAAAGAGCCTCTTCAAAGGCCTTGAAAGACCCCGCAGATCCATCCAGTCCGACGAGTATCTTTTTGAGCATTGACGACTCCTCCTCTACATGCTGAGGCTAAAAAGACCGCTATTCTCTTCTCAACGATAGTTGTACTAGTCGAGAACTTGTTGGAACACCGGTCTCTCTTGATGGAGCGAATACCACCTCTTCCAGTCATGGGGCTGCTTTGCGCGTTGGATTTCTAGCCTCTTAACTCCTCAGTGTGCTACAAGTAGGGGGACTACCTTCTCACTTGATCTTCTTTCCGGCGAGGAGTCCGGCCACAATATGCTCGATTGCACTTCTCTTGGGCGCCACGACAGGTTTCACCTGCTTTTGACTCCAGACAGTTTCAGGGCGACTTTGGAGAATGTACACCTCTCCCTTGTAAGGGAGCGATTTCTCGGTAGCCCATTCAATGTCCATGGGTTTTCCGTAGTGCTTTTCTATCCGCTTGGCCAGTTTAGCCAGATCCATAATCTCTGCGTCCAGGAGGCTTTGCTGTGTCCGGCGTTCAGCATCGACCGCCAGTCTTTTAACCTCATCTCTCTCCGGATCGGTGGTGTAGTAAATAGCCTTATCAGAAACAGTCCTTTTTGTGATTTCCATCGTGATCTTGTTGATCTGGAATTGATCGGGGTTGACTTCTCCAGAGACAACGCTCTCGCCATACCCCCAGTTTGAATCTATCACCACGGTCGCTGGGTCGCCTGTGGACGGGTTCAGGGTGAACATGACCCCAGCGGCAAAAGACCGGACCATCTTCTGGACAGCCACGCTGATCAACACTTTCGAATGATCGAATCCTTTGTCGATCCTGTAGGAAATGGCCCGGGGAGCAAACAGGCTGGACCAGCATTTTCGGACCTTATCCAGCAGGTCGTCCACACCCCTTACCCACAAGTATGTGTCCTGTATGCCGGCAAAGCTCGCATCCGGAAGGTCCTCTGCAGTGGCCGAGGATCGAACGGCGACCGGGCAAGCTGGGGTTCTCGTCCGCCGAGAGAGAAGTCGGTAGTGTTCCGCAATGACATCTTCCAGAGGGATGCTGAAGGTTCCCGCCTCTATCCATGATCTGATGTCTCTTGAGGCCCGGTTGATTTCATCGATGTTACTTCCATCAAGGTTATGCAGTCTTTCCAATACATTGCGTTTGAAGCCATTTTCCTCGACGAAAAGTTCATACGCATCGGTGGTGATCGCATACCCTGGAGGAACAGGAATTTGTGTTTTTAGCAGTTCGCCGAGGCCGGCGCACTTGCCTCCAACTCTGTTGACCATAGTTAAATCGCAGGCTTCAAAAGGGAGCACGTATTTCGAGATTCCCATGGGTAGATCCTCTAGGCCGAAACGATGATCAAAGCAGTGCCTGGCTCGCCAGAAATAACAGCAGGACTACCAGCACATATCCGGCATACGCGTTGACGCGGGCCGAGTGCATGCGCACCAGAGCCCTGGCCAGCCATCGGGTCCCTCTGACAAGCGGGTTGACTGCCAATTTGTCCACCACATAAATTTCCTGGCGTCCGTTTCTTATAGCTGTTCGGAAATGTCCGGCAATGGTCTCTCTGGTGTTTTCAACCATTGATGGACGGAAGATGGAGTTGAAGATCACACGCACGGGATTGGAAAATCCCGTAGCAGTGTACGTCATCTCTGGAACCAGCCTACGAATCCCTCCATCCCAGGCTGGTCGGCGCTCGACAGACCGCCCCCTGAACAGCAGGCGGACCACCAAAACTGTTGCCCCCAAAAGCAAGGCCAATACGACCAGGGTGTAGGATGTGGACATGGCGAAGACCACCGGGTTGCGTTCCGAACCCTGATGCAAAACGACCAATCCAGGGGCCGGCAAGGCGCCGCGGCCCACTTGAGCGCCCAGGTCGTGAAACTCGGATACAAAAGCGTCGCTGAATTTGGGGTTCCTGTCACCAGCAGGAGCAAAAAACGGCGGCACTAGCTCATCGACCACGCTTTGATGCACCACAGGACTGACTACGCGATCTATTACAGGAATTATGTATGTGGGTAAGATTCCAAACAGCAGGCATGCCGCTGCCAGCATGCCCAGAGGAACGGTCGTGCAGCGCCTCGCTTCTGCGGCCCTTTCAGCCTCTGGGGATCTTGCCATTCCAAGGAAACTCATGGCAAAGGCCTTGACAAAGCATGTCACCGCCAATGCCGCGGTGAGAGCCAACGCAGCCCCGCATAGAGCGAAGGCAATCTTCATGCCTTGGGAAGTAAGCACGGAACTTTGAAGAAGGGTCTGGAGTGTGAGCCACTCGGTCACAAATCCATTGAAGGGAGGAAGTGCCGATATAGAGAGCGCTCCCACGAGAAAGCAGGCCGCTGTATATGGCATTCTCTTGATTAGGCCGCCCAGGCGATTCAGGTCCCTGCCTCCTGCCTTGGAATCCACCGTGCCAGCGCCCAGAAACAGAAGTGCCTTGTACAGTGAGTGATTGACCATGTGATAAAGAGCTACGATGAATGCGATGCCTGCCAACGATGGATGGCCGTAGACCATGAAGATGAACCCCGCGCCGAGACAGGCACTTACAATGCCCATGTTTTCTATGGAACTATGTGCCAGCATCCTCTTCATGTCGTTCTCAATAGTGGCGTACAGAATGCCTATCAGCGCTGATAGACTCCCAACAACCAGTACTATAACTCCTTGACTGGGATAGCTGACCGGAAGCAGATCCGCGTTCACCCTCACGATGCCATAAATGCCGAGATTGAGAATTACTCCGGACAGAACCGCCGAGCAGTTGCCGGGCGCAGCTGGATGGGCCCGAGGCAACCATGTGCTACCGGGAACAAGGCCTGCTTTGACACCAAATCCAAAGAATGAAAGCAGGAAGATTGCCCACCTGGCAAACTCTCCAAGCCCGCTTGAAGAGCTTCTCAGAGCTGCGAAACTGAAGTTCTCCGACGCGCCCGCCAGCATTAGAAGGGCCAGAGCCGCCGCCACGGTACCCACCTCGCTCATGGCAAGCAACAAGAACCCTGAACGGGTAACTTCCTGGCGTTCATGCTCGTAGTTCACAAGGAGGTAAGTGAGAATGGTCATCACTTCCCAGGCAATCAAGAACGAGACGATGTCTCCGGCAACCAAAGTCAAGACAATGGAGGCAAAGAGCAAGTGGTAGAAAATTCCGAACGATTTCAGGCTGTATCGGCCACGGTACTTTTCCATATACTCAGATGAAAAGATCGAAATGGGTAAATATACGAGCGCGGTAATGAAGATAAACAAAGCCGAAATGCGATCCATCTCCAGATCGATTGTCCCGAAATATGGCAACTGCCACAGGCTGGTGTGCAACGTGTCGCCGAACAGAAGGACGCTGCCGCTCATCGCCAAAGCGATAACGGACGCTATGGACCCCATCCACGCCAAGACCACCAGATTTGGCCTGTCCGGAAGGGCTGCAGCTAGAATCGCACCGACTCCGCACGTGGCCAGGAAAAGAAGCAACAGGTGGTATGTATCCATCATTTGTCAGTCCTCCCCTGTGGCTGTCTACCGGCTTCCTTCACGGCATTGGTTCCGCGTCCTGAGGCGAGGAGTAACCCGTGAATCAGGGCCAAAGGTGGCGGCGGGCACCCCGTAATCTCAATGTCCACGGGAAGAACCTCTGCCAGCCCGGCTCCACAGGTGAAGCTCGGCCCAAAAACTCCCCCTGTCAGAGCGCATGTGCCCGCGGCAATCACCTTCCTGGGAGTGGGCATAGCGTTGTATGCTTTCTGGAGCGGGAGCCGCATGTTATCCGTTACTGGACCCGCCACGA
>Ga0172371_10005547_pt1 | contig 18668 bp, 11 predicted proteins | sample Lak12m_FD_114543 | JGI IMG/M metagenome (GOLD analysis project Ga0172371, IMG submission 114543) | Freshwater microbial communities from Kabuno Bay, South-Kivu, Congo - kab_022012_12m | ecosystem: Environmental > Aquatic > Freshwater > Lake | place: Democratic Republic of the Congo: South-Kivu...
AAGAACGAGCTCCTACGACTGGTCCTCGTAGGAGCTCAAATCAAGGGACATTCGCTAACCGCACTTGTGGTGAAACTGCCGTTTTATCCACTGATGCGACATTGTCCCAGCGGGGACGACGGGCGTCCCACACGAATGTGACATTATCCGGGCTGCGTTGGGACTTGATAATGATCTATCACTCCCGTGGTATCCTGCCATAGAACTCCCAGCTCTCGGGGGACAGCGAGAAGTACTGGATTGTGAGATGAGAGCGGATGCGATGCCAGGTGGATGATATCCCTAAGGGCACCGGCGAGCAACCTGCTGCTGTGCCCCTTTCTTAGTCACTCTCAAGTGAGCTCCAAGTATCTGTGCTTGTTAAGGGTATGACAAATCACATCGAAGTGCTGATCCTTCGTGTATATTTCGGAGTCGTCAGGTGCCTCGATGGCGATAATTGAGTCTCCGAGCGGCCAACAGTTTTTCTGCCCGAGTACTATTGAAGTACTTGAGGAGCCAAGCAGTCGACCCACGGCTTCGATCATCTTCTCATCTCTCTGCCCTGGTGGAACCTTCATGAAGGCTTGACTAATCTCCACAAACCGCGCTAGATTACTCTCGATGAACGCAATAAGTCTGCAATCGGCTTGACTCCTCGAACACGTTATTCTGGCAAACTTGCAGATGGGGTATTTTGCGGTCAGCTGGCAGCCTGTGACATCCACGCATAAAATCGAAACTGCGGTGTTCAGCAGCGGTGCAATGTGCTCGAACTCCACAACGAAAAACTCCCGTTCGAGTTGTTCAATAAGCAAATCGAGGTACTCGACAAGTTCCGACTTCGTGATCCTAGCCTCCAAGAACTGATCTTTTATGGCTGCGGTGATCAAGAAGCATCTTCGCGCTGACCTGGACGAGTAGTTTCCTCCGCCACTGGCGAGTCTTCTGTCTATGTCGCTCAGGAAAATGTACCCATCGGCGTCGGATGCGCAATCGCTTGCCACTATGGAACGGACGAAACAGATGTCCTGCAGGATAGTCCGCCTAAACTCCATGTGGACATAGGACGATGTGCAGATATCTTTGCCAGAAAGATTTCTTTGAATTGTACTCCTACGATTCATGGAATGAAGCAAGCGGTCAATCTGCAAAGAGGTTTCAAGGAATACTCTGCTGCAAGTCATGCTAGTAGGCCTCTCTATTCCTCATCAGGGTAATCGTAGATCTGCTGCAGTTCGCCAAGTCGGTCTCCAAATTCAGCCAGTGGCTCAAGTCCACTGCGTCGAAGGATCGCTTTGCAGACAGCGACGTCATCTGCATTCACCGTAGCTTGCTTGAGTATCCTCAAACAGCGGGAAATCGCTTCAATGTGCTGCTCAGTAAGGCTTAGCGCCGAGAGTTTCCTAAATGCCATGCGGATAAGTACAACTAGTTGACGATGCCCTTTGTCGTAATCGGAGAATACTCTCCACAAGGATCCCAGTAGGATGTCCTTCAGGATAGCATATTCCAACTGTCGCTGCGAAAGATCCATAAAGCTATCCGTGAGCATTGCGATCGCTGCTTCAGCTTTTTCGATAACCTCTACTGCCCTTCCAGATCTCATCCTGCTCTGGAACTCATCCCATTTATGTACGGTGGTATCGTTCCCTAGTTGTCGGGCCATCTCTTTAGCAAGGTTGATCGCATCGTACACGTGAAGCCCATACGTGCCGCTGAGCTCATTCAAGTAGTCTAGCTGCATCCGCCACATCTCTTCATCCACGCGCCGGAGTAGTCTTTCTCCTGCCTCGCCGATGACTGGCTTTTCGATCCACTCGACGATCTCTAATCGGGCCTCGGAAGCTCTTCGTCGATAGTCGGCATTGTCTGAATAGGCCGTCACGAAAACCTTGCGCACCTTGGGGTATCTCAATTGCAGCTCTTGTGCGGCATCGATTCCATCTATCTGCCCGCCGAGTCTGATGTCAAAGAGAGCCATCCAGAGGCCGCGCCCAATTCTCGCCGCCTCCTGCAACGCTCGGTTTCCCGAAGCGGCTACCCTTACATTATAGTTCCGACCGCGCAGCAGTTTGGCCAGACCGTGTCTGGCCTTGCTTTCATCATCTACTACCAGAATCGTGGCACCAGTGCCGACTCCCACAAGGGCGGTATCCATTGACAGCCTCCCGATTGAGAGGATCCTTAAGCCGGTTCTTGGGTTAATGGTATCCGAACAGAGAAAGTGGTACCCTTCCCCGGCTTGGTGTCCAGCTCAATCTTGCCTTGATGATTGTCTTCTACGATAAGTCTGCAGACATACAGACCCAAACCGGTGCCTTCCGCCTTCGTACTGAAGAAAGGTTGGAAGAGTTGCCGCTTTAGTTCGGGTTGTATTCCCTTTCCGTGATCAGTAACATGCATCACTGCCTCAGCTGCCAGTAGCTCGGTACGGATTACGATCTTCGCTCGGGAGGGCGAGACATCAATTGCGTTCAGAACCAGGTTGATGATGACTTGTCGGATCTGTCTCTCATCCACCCAGATTGGATGTCCACCGGATCCGCTAGATGGAGCATCAAGAGCGGCAGTGAGCCGCAAGTCACATCCAATGTCATGGTCGCTGAGAGTTCCTGTCATCGATTCGATAGTATCGCGAACGATCGCGTTGAGGTAGCACTTGGTCTTCTGCGGTTCGATCCGCTGCGAGAATTTCTGCAGCCGTTGTGCTAGGCGCGACATTCGAATGATCTCGGCCCCAGCGGACTCCAATTCGTCTGTGTATTTCTTTTTATTTCGGACCCCCGGTTCTTTTTGTATGGATTCTGTCAGGAGTGTAATGCCTAGCGCAATATTGTTCAGCCCGTTCTTGACCTCATGTGCCATTCCAAGAGCAATCTGTCCTGCGGCTACTGTATTGGATGTTCGCAAGAGAGTCCGCTGAGCCCTGACCTGCTGCTCTGAGAGTTGAGATCGGCTCATGGCGATGGCGGCTTGGCGAGCCAATAGATCGGCAAGGTCGAGCACCTCAGTATCCTCTGGCTTGAACCAGTCGGCGGTCTGACTTTCTATCAATAGAAAACCCAGAACCAGATCCTCAATAAGCAGTGGAATAGCCAGCTCACACTGGCCCTGCTCGGATAGAGGAACGAACATCCCTGAACCATCACTGCGAGACACCGCCTGGGTCCTTTTCTTGCGCAGTGCCATGCCGATTACGCTGTCTGTCTCACGAACTAGTTGGCGCTCCGTGGCAAAGCCAGAAGTACCAAATACAGCCCTCGGTACAAGCATGTCCCCTTCATGAACTAACAAGCAGCCAGTGTCACCGCCAAGCAGACTGACTATCTCTAGGACAACGGTCTCTTGAATTCTACCCAGGTCGGTGTGAGAATCGATTCTTGCGATCGTATCAAACACATCGCGAATGCGGCCCTTCATGGCACTGAGCCTTAGGTCCCGCAAGACGGCGACTATACCTACCACCTGCTGTTGATCACTGAAGATTGGCGAAGCGGTGAGGTATACAGGGATTCTTTCGCCGCCTACGCTACGCAGAAAGATTTCATATTCGGTTCGCCTATCTCGGCTTCCAAGTACACCGCTGAATATCTTGTCTAGATCTTCTTGTCCATTCCAGAATAACTGGGCAGCCGGATGATGTTGGATCTCAATCCTTTGGTGCTTTAGGAGATCTTCTGATCTCTGACTGAATGCAGTAACTTGCCCCTCCATGTCCATTGCAATGATTGCATCCGGCGTGCTTGTGACTACAGCTGACCAACGGTCCCTCATGTTCTGTAACTCTCGGAACGTGGATTGGTTCTGAAGGACTGCTGCGGTCCAGGATCCTATGGTCGCTAGAACTAGGAGATGGGCTTCATCAAATGCAAATTCCCTTTCGTAGTTCTGGACAGCCATGACCCCTAGCATAACACCCTCAGCCATAATCGGCACACCCAGCCATGATCTCGCTGGCCTGCCGATTGAGTCCACGCTGTTATCGGCAAGCCACCGATCGACGTTGTTGGGAATGATGACTGCCTTTTCGTGCCTAACAACATACTCAGTGAGTCCGTTTCCTCCCCTACGACTCTGCCATTCTCCTGTGCCGACAGCCACAGGTCCGCCGTTCTCCACAGCGAATATGAAGTCCACACTGTCGTTGAGCAAGTCGTATGTAGCTACGTAGAAGCTGGTAACATCCATCAGTTGTGCGTCCTTGACCTGCTGGTATATCGACTGAATGATTTCCTCCGGGCGTAGGTTCAGGGCTGAACTTAGAACGTGTCCTATCTTGTTCAGCGCAGCCAGCAAGTTGATATGACGTCTAGCAGTGTCAAATAGAGTCGCGTTTTCTGTCGCAATCGCTGCCTGACCCGCATAGGCGAGCATTAGCTGAATATCTACATTTGAGAACGCTGCCATCTCCCTCGTGCTGTCCAGACAAATGGCTCCGATTGCCCCGCCTTGTCCACAAATAGGAACACATGCGCACGATCTGATCGCAGCTGTTTCTGGATAGATCTTGGATCCGACCGTGCGGGGATCAGATTGAAAGTCATTCGCCACACAGGCTATGCCTGTCTGCACGGCTTGTCCCACGATTCCTTCACCCAGTCTGAAAACCAGTGAGGCGATAATTTCGGGAGGAAATCCTAAGCTTGCAACCAACCGGAGTATCCCTTCCTTCTTGTCCAGAAGGTAGATCGAGCCCTTATCGGCCTGAGGGATGGCATTCTTCGCCGCCTCAACGACGGTTTGTAGTATGCGATAAAGATGATCTTCCTGTACCTTGAGTTGCGTGATTTGCCTGCTCACTTCCAACAAGCGCTCAGAGTCGTGAAGCCTACGACGAGCTTCTCCCAATAGATGCGCGTTGTAGATTGCTACAGCGGCTCGGCGTCCGAAATCTTGAATGCTTTCGCACGTTTCCTCCGAGAGCGCACTGGATCTTAGGAATTTCAGGGTAAGAACACCGATGATCTCACCCTCAATCTCTAGAGGAAAACATCCGAAGGATCGTACTCGCAACAGCGCTTGTTGCGATTCCTTGTCAGATATCTGATGCCGGAAATCAGCGAAAAACCTGTCCTGTTCCGCATGCTGGACGATGTAGGGCGATCGAGAGACATAAGCGCGCACAGATCCCGAAGGATTCGCTTCATCAATGGCAATGATTTGTCGTGCCACCTTGTAGTATGAGCCCGCGCCCGCTACCAATCGTAGAGTGACACCCTCCTTGAGTCTGATGTGACAAGACTCAGCCTTAAAGAAGCGTCGGCACTCTTCCGCGATAACTTGGAGTGATTGCGGATCTTCCAGTTGCTGATGAATCCTGATATCGACTTCTCGCAAGGTGGCTAGTTGAGCCGTGCGTGACTTTAGCCGTGCTCTCTGTACTAGAGCCAGGTAGAGGACTGCCAGATAGAAGGTCACCCGAGGAAGGAATATCCGGAGAATAGCCCCTGAGCTTGTCAACTGAATCTGATCGGAAATCCGGGGCTCTGAGTGCGCGAGAATTAACACAACCACGAGCAACGAGAGACTGACGAACATGAAGGAGATCAGAGTCTCACCGTCTCCCAAGCTGTCCGCAGCGATGAAGATGGGAAGAAAGTAGAAAAGGAAAAAGTCTGATTCAGGTGTGCGCGTGAACCAGTACAGCGCAGTGAACAAGAGAATGTCGCAGACAATCTGGAAATAAGCCCAGCGCTTTGTACGGCTCAGCGACGGATTCCGCCATGTTCCCAGAACTAGACCGAACACATAGATGGAAAGAAGAAGCAGGCAAACAAGGAGAGCGGTCGCCCAGAGGCCTTGATACTCATGGCGATGCATCCAGAACCGCCCAATGATACCAATCAAGACCAAGAGTCGGATAGCAAGCAGGAAAAAGCCCGGGGATCTTTCTGGGTGGGAGCGTTCCCCTAACAAGAAAGCCAACGGCGTCGGCCAACGCCTTTGCGTGTGTTTGTTCGAGTCTATTCCTGAGCTAGACTTAGTGCCACCGCCCACTCGGACCCCCTTCACTGTCACTCGGCTGCTTGAACCGGCTCTATGGATTGGGGGTGAACACAGACCCGTATTCCTCGACACAGATTGTAGGCGCGCTTTACAGCCCGAAGGCAGGCGGGCACGAAGATACGCTGCCTCAAATCGTTCCAGGATTCACGATACTCAGGCCAATTATCAGGGCAAAGTCATGTTGCAGGAACTGCCTGGAGTCGGCATAGAAAACAGCGTTCCATCGGTTAGAATCTCCGGATCAAACCATTCCCGTTCAGGAGATTCGTCACGATGGAACCGCTCCAGTCTACCCTGCTCGCCCATCTCAGCCAAGTTCCCGACTTTCGGCGTGCGCGTGGGCAACGCTTCGCCTGGTCGTATCTGTTGACGCTGGTGGCGGCGGCGGTGGCCGCCGGGCAGACCAGTGTCGTGGCGATGGTCGAGTGGGCCCAGGCGCATGCCGCTGAGCTGTTCGACACCCTCCACCCGACCTGCCCGCGCATCCCGAGTCCCGCCACCTGGCGCCGGTTGCTGATCCATATCGATGTGGCCGCCCTGGAACAGCAGGTGGCGGCCTACAACCAGGCCCTGGATCAGGGCGATGCCGTGGCTGGTGCGGTGACGTTGCGTGATGGTCAGCTCTGGCGTGGGCAAGCCATCGATGGCAAAGACGTGCGCGGGGCCAGCGCCCACGGCACCCACACCTTTCTGGTCAGTCTGGTGCGCCACGAGAGCGGCTATGTGCTGGGCCAAGCCGCAGTCGACCGCAAGACCAACGAGATCACCGTGGCGCCGCACGTGCTGGCCGGCCGCGACCTGACCGGCACCGTCACCACGATGGATGCGCTGCTGACGCAATACGCCCTGGCGCAGCAGATCCGCCGCCAGAATGGGCACTACCTGATGGTGATCAAGAAAAACCAGCCGACCCTGTACTGGGCGGCGGCTTTGGTGTTCGACGAACCGCCGCTACCCGCCCGGCCCGGTGAAAGCTTGACCTGCCAGACGCAAGGCAAAGGTCATGGCCGCCTGGAAACGCGCCGGCTGGCGAGCACGACCGCTCTCAACGACTACCTCCGCTGGCCGGATGTCGCCCAGGTGCTGCGCCGCACCGCCCGCCGGGTCCATCTGCGCACCGGCCACGTGGAGTCGCAAGTGACCTATGGCCTGACCAGCTTGCCGCGGGAGTTGGCCGGCCCAGCTGAACTGGAGCGCTTCTGGCGCGGCCATTGGACGATCGAGAATCGGGTCCACTATGTCCGCGATGAAACGTTCGGCGAAGACCGCTGCCAGCTCTGGACCGCTACCGGCCCCCAAGCGCTGGCCGTCATCCGCAATGCCATTCTGTCCCTGTTGCGCTTCCACGGCTGGAGCAACATCGCTACGGCGGTCCGCCACTATGCCAGTCACCCGCAACGCGCCTTGCATCTTCTCGGTGTGCCCGCACAATGAAATCGCCCTGGCCAATTATAGACCCAAGTACATGTCAAAGTCAAAACAGCGAATTGACTCACGCTAGATCTTACTTTGGGGCTATCGTTGCCTCACGGAATAATCTTACCTGGCGTTTGCGGCTTTGCGAATGCCAGGAGAAGGTGAGGCATGATGAGTCCAACAAGCAAGTGCGAACTCGTGACCGCCCTGCGGCCGCGCTACACGCTGGGCAATCGGACCGCCAAACAGCGGGTCCTGGATGAACTGGTGGCCGCCACCGGCTACCACCGGAAGTATGCCATTCAATTGCTGAACCACCCGGCGCCGAGGCGTTCGCCTAAGCGGCGCATACACCGGTCCCGGTACGATGGGCCGGTGCGGGCTGCTCTGGAGCAGATTTGGCGGGCCGCGAACTGCATCTGCGGCAAGCGCTTAGTCCCAGCCCTGCCGACCTTTGTCGAGACCCTGGAGCGCCACGGGGAACTCCACCTGGACGCCGACACCCGCCAGCGGCTCTTGGCACTCAGCCCGGCCACCGCAGATCGGCTGCTGCGGCGCAGTCGGGTGGGCCCGAAGCCGCACGGCCTCTCGACGACCAAGCCGGGTACGCTGCTCAAGCAAGCCATCCCGGTGCGGACCTTCGCCCAGTGGGACGATGCGCGGCCCGGCTTCATGGAAGTCGACTTGGTCGCGCACTGCGGCGACAGCACGCGCGGTGAGTACCTGAACAGCTTGGATATGATCGACGTCAAAACCCGCTGGGTGGAACTCTACGGGCTGCGCAATCGCAGCCAGGCCACCGTCCAGGCGGCGATTATCACCTGTCGCAGCCGCTTGCCTTACCGCTTGCTCGGTCTGGACTCCGACAACGGCGCCGAGTTCATCAACGCGGGCCTGAAGCACTACTGTGAGCAGGAGCACATCACCTTTACCCGCTGCCGGCCCTACAAGAAAAACGACCAAGCCTACGTCGAGCAGAAGAACTGGACCGCGGTACGCCAGACCGTCGGCTACGACCGCTACGAGGGCCAGGCTGCCTGCGAGGCACTCAATGCCCTCTATCAGCCCCTGCGCCTGTACCTGAACTTCTTCCAGCCGGTCATGGTCTTGCTCGAAAAGACGCGCCAGGGCGCCAAGGTCAAGAAACGCTATGATACCGCCCAAACGCCGTATCAGCGCGTGCTGGACTCGCCCGACGTGCCGACGAGGTCAAGGTCCGCTTGCGCCAACTCTACCTGACCCTGAACCCAGCCGCTTTGCTACGTCAGATTGAGGCCCGGCAGCAGGCTCTCTGGAAACTTGCCGTTCCACCCGACAGTGGTACCATGAGCCAGAATGCGTGAACCGCCAGGTGCGGGGAACCTGGGTTCCCCGCACCCCTCCTGCCGATGACGCACACCTTAACGAATCTGTGCCGAATGGACGAGGCAAAGTAAGATCCACCCATGAGGCAACGATAGCTCTACGGTAAGATTTTACCGTGAGGCAACACGAACAGCGAACAGCGAGGAACGAATTGACAGGCACATGTCGGACCTGTGCAGGAGTAATAGATGCATTTGGCAGCTTGTTGTTTTGCTTCTCTCTGGAAAGTCCCTGGCCGCATCAGATTGCGTTCAGCGTTGAGTACTCACGTTGAGTTGAGCTTTCTGTCTCACGCTATATCTGCTCGCATCAGATTCAGGACGTATGTGTGCGTGTACGAAAAAGGAACGATTCAACGCGTCTCCGATTGTTTGTTCGAGTTCGTATGCTGTCTTGCCGGTTTGGGACTTCATGAGGTTCCGTGTCACCGCACGAAGAGACTCTGGTGGCCACTCTTCACGGTGTCGGAATTGGCGTCGAAATCGCCCCCGATCCCGCAGTGGCTGCAATCCCTTGGATACTCAGGGGTATCAGCCAAGTAGCGACCAGTGCGAGAACGATGAGCACCACATAGGCGACCACCGCCGCCCAGAACCAGCGCCGGAAACGCCTTTCGGCACCCTTGATTTGGTCACCCACGATCTTGGTCACCCGGTCGGGGAACAGCACGACCTCGAAACGCTCCTGACGCAGCCTGAAGCCATTCGATAGGGCGCGACAGGCTGTCCACTGATTGAGCATGTTGTAGATCAGCGGGAAGAACAACACATAGGCCGCATAGCCTATCATCCCAATGCGAAAGACCATCGGCTTGAACGGGTCCTTGAAGATCGCCGCGACGAATGAGCCAATCACGACCCCGACCGCGGCCAATACCGTATCTGATAGGCCTTTGATCATGCCGGATATCTGGTCGGTGTAACTTCGAATGGTGGTGCGCACATCGTCTTCTAGGGACTTTACCTGAACGTGGTACTTGTCGATCTTCTCCGACATGAAGGCGTCCCAGTTCCATGCCAGCGCGCTTTTGATATTCCCGGCAGATGTGAGCAACCGGGTGAACCGTTCTGCCTCTACCACGCCTTCAAGGGCCTGACTGATGCTCTTGCGGGTCATCCTGAGGCGGTCTGACGCCCACGGTTTTTCGTAGGCCCAGGTGACGAACTCCTGCAAGTTGTCGATGCCTTTGGCTGCTTCTTCAGAAAGGAGCTGGGCCGGATCGCCCTGGCCAACAACTGTCTTCGAGCCTTCACCCTCGTAGATCGCGAGCCAGTGTCTTTGTGCATCGGTCGTGGTCTGGTCGGCGGTGTAAAGGAGCGCGGTATTGGCGGCGTGGACTCGCAGCGCGTTGTGGATCTTGTCACCGGGCGCGCTTAAGCCCTGCACTCGCCAAAAGTGTGGCGTCAGCCTGTGGATATGCTCTGTGTGCCACCGAACGCGTCGCCGGCATTCTTCATACCAGGCCTTGGGCGCAGATTGATCTGCCGGCCCTGCCGGAAGCGCGTCACGCCACTGCTCGATGCGACCTCGGCCAACAACTGCAAGATAGTCACCGTTCAGCCAGATGTCGCGGCTCGGGATGAGAAAAATCACCTTGTGCGCAACCTCGGGCTCCCACAGCAAGCCTTCCAGCCGCGGCAGATCGCTGATCAGCAGGCGTTCCAGTGCTTCTGGATGAAGGTATAAGAACAGGCGAGCTCCCGCCGATGTACCCAGGCGGTTTTCGATTAATCGAGACTTGTCCAGGACCAACTCCAGCTCAACCGTTGGGCTGTCACGCGTTTCATCTCGGTAAGTGGAGAAGCTTTGCTCATTCGTATCGGAGTTGATTGTGAGGACAGGGAGACCGCCCAACTTGAAGCGGCAGCGGAAGGCATCTCCGTAAACCTGGGTTAACAGTGCGATTGTGTCTAGGTTCAGACCGAACACTCTGTCGCGCGTAAACAGTGGGTCATTAAGTCGAATCCGAGTCAGCTCCTCGCGGGCGTCCCAAGTCTCTTCGGCGATTCCTAGCTCTCGTCCGAATTGACGTAACGGCCCTGCCACAGAGAGCAACCAGTCATCGCTCATTTGGTGACCTCCTCCCATTTCTCTGTCTCGATCACCACTCGCCAGCGGGGCGGTTCACCGGGGGGTGTGATCTGCTCGGCCGAGCGGATGATCTGGGCGTAATGCTCGGCGGGGACCTCGACACGCAGATCGTGATCGCCCCGGAATCGTCGTTTCTGGCTCAGTTCCTGGCCATAGGCGCGGTCAATCTCAAACTCGCGATCCGGCAGATTGGCGACGACCACCTCGTTGACTTGCTGTTTCTGCTCGTCCGCGAGCGGCAGCGCTTCAATCCACTCGTCAAGGCTGATGGTGTCGGAGTTGACTGCACTGGCAATCGCCTGGCTCAGGTCATCAACCTGGACGGGGGTCAGTTCGGGGCGTAATTGATTCTGCGCGCTGAGCAGCGCCCTGTACAGGCGTTTGGTGCGCTGCCTGGCGTCGAAAGCATGTTCAGCTTCCAGGAAGGTTTCCTTGAAGAACCGAGCTACCTGGAGGGCTTCGTCGGGCCTGGCCTGACGGTCCAGCAGGATCATGTCATACTCAGGACGAGGATCCAGCGGCTGGATGAACGCGCATTTTTGCAGCTTTTCCCGCGCAGAGGGCATGACATTGGACTCGATCTCGAAATTGACCAGCAGTTTGCCCGAAGCATCTTTCTCGATCCTCGGACGATAGGCCTGGCCCGGATCTATCTTGAGTAGAGCCATGAATGCCGGCATTGCGGGGTAATCGGCTGAGTGGTACAGGCATACCACCAGGCTTCCGCCCTTGATGCGCTTGTCCTTTGCGATTATCTGATAGAGCCGATCTGCCAACTGCCGAGAGCCGTCAACGAGGTCCTGTTGGCCAGTCAATAGCCCAGCGCAGATGCCTGCCACGCTTCCGGGATTGAGGGTCGCAAAACGAGCCGCGCTGGCCGTAGGGTCGCGAAGGGAGTTGCGCACGTGGCCGATGAAGTACTCCACGAGTGATGGATTCGCGGCCAGTGGGAGAGCGCGCTCGGACAGGATGTATCCGTTGGGTTGTCCAGGGTCTACGATGTGGACGATTGCCTGATCGAGTTGGATGTCGCTAATGTAACGCATAGGACGATTCTCCCTGGGGCGGGCACTATTGGCCGGATAGCGTTCACGATCTCTTTCAGTATCAGAGGTCTCCGGCAAGGTGCAACGTCTGTCCCACCCCGTGCAGACGGATGGAATCCCCGTCGATTTTGGCCGTTATTGTGCTGGACGCATGTTCATCATCGGTGAGCGCCATCGCGCGCCTGTTGTCTTGCAGATATCCATCCTCCTGCAATCGCCGGATGAAGAGATCGCGGTCAGTCTGCTGTTCGGCTTGTTCCTGCGGGCGCGCTCTGTGGTCAGAAGTCAGCAAGGCTCTCATCTTTCCGGTGTTCCAGTCCCACGATAACGTCGTGCCGACTGTTATGATCCGCTTGGATGGATGTCCCGGACCCGAGGGGTTTGGTTCGTCTTGCTGCCATGAGACCTTGAAGAGACACTCCTGGACCTCGTCAGTGGTGAGCATTTCGTTGGGAAGCCGATGGTAGTATGTCTTGGTCACACGAAATCGCGGTTCGACCTGGAACTGGACGTTGTCAGGGATGCCGAGAAGATGTCCGCCGCGCGCGCTGGCGGCGAACTGACAAGCCACCTGGTCGTCGGCAGCCAGGGCTGTCAGGTCAATGCCACCCGACCAGTTGTCTTCTTCGCCGACCGGGAGTCGGGGATCAAGTGCGCTCCTGTCTGCCACTATCCCCCGGCTGATGAACTCCTCGACCAGCCACTCGCGCTCTTGTGTATCATCCGGATGTGATGCCTGGTCCGCAGCCAGTATGGCCCGACCATAGTCGGCAAAGGAGGCTTCGCCGGGCGGCAGATAGTCGAGAGCCCGCAGGATCATTCGCTTGAAATGCTGGGCGGCGCCATACAGGGCGTAACCTGATACGGAATACTCGGAGGTCCCTTTTCTTGCGACCGCCTCCGTCTTGCGCTCGTCGTGCATCTTGATGAGGACGCTGTAAAGTGCCCCGGACAGAACCTGGCTGAGGTCATGCGGCCGGCTGGCATCCACATCGCTCATGGAGAGATCATTCTTCAGGTCCCGCAGTGCTCCGGAACCGCTAGCGAAGCCAAACTCCTCGGCGATGGCGCTGAAGTGGGTGGAATGCTCGATGGATCCTTTGGTGCTCTTGAGCACTGCCTTGCTGAGGGTGCGGCTGCGCATCGAAACAAGCAGGGCGGTCAGATCCGCAATGGCCTCATGCAACGCCAGGCTCTGCGGCGTAATCGCACCCCAGAGGCTTGGTGCGATCCCATCGAGGATGGCGTGACCCGTCTCATGAGCCACAATGTCCCGCGCCAGGCTGGTATGCACCATGTGGTTTGGATTCTGATGGCTGGGGAAACTGTAGAACTTTAGCGAATGAGTCTCGCGCTGGTAGCACGCATTCTCTCGTCTGCCAGCCCGCGGGATGATGATGAGCTGCGGCGCATCGAAGGCCCAGCGGATTCTGCGGCCCAGGGTGTCGGGTTCTTCATACATGTAGATCGTCTTCAAGACCGTGGCGAACACGCTCACCTGGTTGAACGCGCGAGATGCCGTGTCCACTGGGTGAGCGATGTCGTACCGGCCGAGGACTCGCCCCTTAGTTGGAGGACAGAACTTACAGGAGAAAAGCTTGCCCGTGACCAGGTCGCGATCCAAGACGACAACCCGGTCGGTCGCCGGCCCATCAAGGAAACATGCCTCGCGGTCGATGTCAAAGCCTTCGATCAGTTCAGGTCGGCCGAAGGGCGCGAATCTGGCGTCATCGACCATCATCGGTATACGAACTTTCACGCTAGAACCTCATAGTCCATTCCCGTTGATGAACCAGGGTTTTGGGGAGAACCGCGGTCTGTTTCCCCTCTGAACCACGATCGCTTGGTTGCCAGTCAGCTTGCTGATAGCAGTTTGAGGCGCAGCTTTACGAAGTCAATGGCCGCCTGAGAGTATGGCTCTGATCCGCTGGCGAATGGGGCGATCGCCTCCCACGCCATGGCTAGGCTTTCTTCATGGGTCTTCGCGTCCTCGTTCAGACAGTTTTCATAGGCGCAAAGAAAAACACGCAAGGCACTCTTCTGCGCCCGCTGCCGATCTCTGGCCAAGCCATCCCGTCTCAGCTTATAGACTGCGATGCTGTGCCTGCCTTTTAGTGAGTCAAAGCCTTCGTGGTTCTTTACCGCGCTCACGGTCCCACACTCGCCAAAGCACAGATGCTGGGTTGGATCGTCTTTGTAAGGGTTCAGTAGTAGGGGCTGCTCAATGTAGTCAAGTTCACTCGGCTCTGGGTAGCATATATCTGGCAATCCTGCTTGGGCCACACGGCTACGCCGTGCAAAGGCATGGACGTTGGCCACCGGAAACTGGTTCTGTTTCCCGTCTCCACTATTACATTTCTGGCAGGCAGGGAATAGATTCTCCCAATGATAGGCCAACCAGAAGTAGCCTGGATGCTCGATCGATCGCTCATCCTCATCCACGGTCTGGGCAAGCCTTAGTTCTGCACCGGGCTGGTCGCAGCAGTCTACGCGGCCTTTTGGTCGATAATGCTCCGCGTCTCCCCACTGTCCTGCATCAGTAAACGTCTCGCAGTAGGCGCACTTGCCGTGAAATACGTTGTCCAGGAGCCATCTCTTCAGGTCAGTCCAGATCCTCGAATCAAAGTTTATAAACGTCTTATCTCGCGACAGTTCCCATTCACTAATCACCTTCTGCGTGGCGAGGGCTGATCTGGATAGCCAATTGTCCCACCAAGCTTTTTGTTCCCCAGTGAGTTGGCTCGGGTCGAAGGTGATGCGAAACATCATGCTCGCTCCCGTTCGGCTTCCACGGCTGCCAGCAACTGCCGAGCTTTGTCGCGCAACTTAGCTTGGGTTTCAGAAAACCGATCCCCTAACTCGGACCTGATGAGCGCGTCTAGCATCTCTTCGGCTCGACGTGCCGATGGTGTTTCAGCAGCCACAGGTATTCGGAATTCCAGCACCTGGGCCAGCCTCCTAAACTCCCTTTCTTCTTCAGACGTGCGAAACTCGCCTTTGGCCAACAAATCCTGGTATGCTTGCATCTGGCTTTGGGTCTCTAGGTCCAGAGTCGTCGATAGTTGAAACAGCTCGCTGGTCAGTACCTGATCGGCGCGGCCCATGGTCATGTCGGGCTCAATTTCCAGCTGAACGATCCGCCCGTTTCTGCGATCCAGTCGAGTGACTTGTTCCACCGGCATTCCGGTGACAATCAGTGGTGAATGGGTCGTTGCGATGAACTGAGTATTGGGAAAAAGCTTGCTTAGGTGTGGAACGATAGTTTGTTGCCAGACAGGATGCATGTGGGCGTCTATTTCGTCGATCAATACCACTGCGGGTTTGTGCAGTGGCTGGTCTTCTCCCTCATATACCTCGAAAAGTCGCTTCACCAGAACTCCGACCCATCCGAGCAGTGACTGGGTACCTTGACTCACTGCTTCGAGCGGTACCTCTCCATCATCGGTTATCACCCAAATCCGCCCTGTGGCCGCGTCGAGCCTGGAGAAACGAAACTGCAATCCCTCAGTCAGACTGCTGACGACTTGGAAGATCGCATCTCGGACACGCCGAGGACGATCGTCCTTGTCAATACTGGCCTGGGCCTCCAATCGGTAGATCGTATCCCTTAAATCATCCATCCGAGGGTCAGGGTCGCTCAGCACAAGTGGGAGGAGATCGTCAGAACTTGCTTGAGGCCTACCTGACGTCGACTGCAAGCTCACGCGAGAAGTCCAACTCATCTGACGGAGTGGTGGAAAACCCACGGCTAGCCAAGGCTCGGTCCCTAGTAACTCCCGCTGCGATAGCACTCGTATGTCAGCTTCCATCCCCGTGATCGTGATCCCGGTTCGATATAGCTCGACCACGTTGGTCTCACCCCTGGTTGTCTCAAGGATGATCCGTCCAGTGGTCTGGCCGAATCTGATTAGACGATCAGCATATGGTTGTGCATCCTTGCCGCACACTGCGAGAGCTATCGCCTTGAGAATACTTGACTTCCCGACACCGTTATCTCCCAGCAGGACGTTCCAGTGAGCGTCAAGCGTTAGCTCTAGCGCATCGAATGGCCCTATGTTTTCAAATCGAAGACGCTTCAGCAGCAGCGGCGCAGGAGTAGGGGATGGCTTTCTCGGTGCGTCAGGCTCACGAGACACCGCCTTAGTCAACGTCTTTGCCAGCGAATCCAGGAACTCAAGCACTTCCTCATGCATTTCGCTTGCCTGATAGGGGAGTACCTGGACGTTGTAGCGCCGCTGAAGCCGGTCCGCTTTGGCCTGCCATTCGGTGCCGGAGACGGAAACCAAAGCGTAATGCCGATGGCGCAGATTGGCCATTGGAAAAGCATCTAGGTGCGACAGAATCCCGTCTAGGCTGGCACCCAGAAAGAACACCGTGCGAGAAGAGAACAGCTTCTCGATGAATTGCGAGTAGATCCGGTTGGCTGCGATCGTATCACGATATTCGGCAGGTGTGATTTGCAGGCTCTCAGGTCTTTCGATGATCCCGGAGAGTTTTAGGATGAAGAACGCGCTTCTCCCGAGAGCGGCCGTTAGCTCATCTGCGTCCAGCGATGTATAAACAGGGGCCCTGTCCATATCATAGCTTGCTGCATCCCATTGTGTCTGAGGCCGCATCCGTTGAGCCCAAGCAATCAATTCAGTCGTCCGACCATGACGCTCAAAGTACGATATTAGCTCTCTTACCTTGCTCTCCTTCGAGGCTGCCGGAAGGTTTTCGTACTCAACTCCGAGATCAAAGCACATTTCACGCAGCTCTTCTACGGTAAAGTACCTTGATAGGTTTTGACGCAACATCGATCTGGATCGAGGTCGCTCGTTATCTGTCATCGAGACATTGCTGCGGAATGCCAGTTCTAGTAGTTGGTCGAAATTGGTGGTGATGGCTGCCGAGAATCCGATTGTGGGTAAGAGACGGTGGGCCTCTGTTGGTTGGAGCAAAGACGACAGAAAGGTGTGGGTCAAGAACGATTGGAGAGCCCTTCCAGTCGGATCATTTGTTCGGACGGCACTAACAATGCCATCAGCAGCGAGATCTACTTGCCCTGACCTGAGTGTGTGATAGTAAGATTCCCCAAGTCGCTCATCCACAAACTTCCGCCCAATCGCCCACTCGAGGAGGCGATCTACGGTTTCTGCCCAGACAGGACACCCGGCCGGCTTGCTCAGCCCGGCGCCTACGTAGACAACGCAGTTCCCTTTACGACACGCCTCAATCAGTTCTGCGGGAGGGACAGGAGTCGGCAGTTGAGATACGAACGGGCCGCCCATGGCTCGAATCAGCTGATCCCAGCCGGTCGGGTCGAACAGGTCAACGCACTGGAATTCGCTCAGCTCCGCCGGGATAGGTGCATCCTCTAGTCTCGCCGGGATCAGAAACACTGCATGCGGAGGCAGGGACTGGAGACGTTTCTTCGCTAGCGACCATTCCTGGGCAAAAGCGCCTACGTGTGCCGTCGCGTGCGACAGGATAGCCAGGAAGAAATCACACTCTTTGATGGCCTGCTCAACCTTGACGCGCCATGGCTCGCCTGGACTGACATTCATTTGCACAGTCCATGGCTCAAAGCCCGCTGCGGATAGCCTGCGATATAACTCGTTGACCTCCGGCTTATCGTCGGAGGCGTGGCTTAGGAAAACTCTTGGTCCTGTTTGCATCAGGCATTCCCCTCATGGTCCTCTGCTGGTCGCGCAATCCACTGAAGCATCATCGCTCGCGCTCTGCCCAGTATATCAGCACGTGAGACCGCGAATGATGGCACTATTTGTTCTCAAGCCACGTCACTCACCACACTCCCGCTCACCCCCAGCTCCTCCAATATCTGCCGCAGCTCAGCCAGAAGCGCCGGCGCGGCGTCCTGGCTGACCATCACCTCGAGCTCCACCTTCGCCGTGAGCCCCGTGCCCGACCGCATCTTCGGGATCACCTTCGTCCCGAACCGGTTCCACGTCTCCGGCGGGATGGCGCCGGAGAGGCAGAGGGTGCACGTGGCCTGGGGGGCGACAATGAGCGGCTCGGGTTCTGGCGGCTGGGGCTTGTCGCCGCCTGGCCTCGGTCCGGTTCCACCTGCGGCACCGGGCTTCTTTCCCTCCGGCTGCGGTTTGACTGGCGGTGTGGGTGTCGGGGTCTCCTCCTGCTTCTTGAGCGCCTCGGCCTTCGTCTTCTTCAGCAGGAAGACGTCGTTCTCGAACATGACCTCGCCGGGCGGCAGGAGCTCGCGGAACCACACGTGGCTGTAGCCGCTATCGGGCTGTGCGCCGGAGGCGAGGCCGAAGTCGCCGCGCTCGACGAACTCCGGGATCTTGCCGGTCAGGTAGGCATCGGGGTCGAGCAGGCGCTCCAGCCCGCCCGTCAGGAAGGCCTGGCGCAGGCTGACCAGCGGCCAGGCGCCCGATTCTTCAAACGCGGGCGGCCAGCGGCGCTCCAGGTAGCCAGCGCCCGGCGACTCGTTGAGTAATGCCAACGACTTGAGCGCGGCGATCGCGCGGCCGCACAGCGTCTCGCCCGAGCTGGCATGCCCCGCGCCGATGTCAATGGCCCGCACGCCGTCAGTTTCCGCATTGTCCGCGATCACGAGATAGCGGTAGCTGTTCCAAACCTCATCGCGCGCCTCGTCGCGGGCGTTACTGATGTTTGTCTTCAGTTCATCCAGATCGGTTTGTTCGTACTCCGAGCCCAGGACGCCGGCATCAACATCTTTCTTGACACGCTTCCAGGCCAGCCATTGCTCCGCCTTCTCACGCAGGTCGCGGGCAGGTTTGG
>Ga0172371_10005549_pt1 | contig 18659 bp, 39 predicted proteins | sample Lak12m_FD_114543 | JGI IMG/M metagenome (GOLD analysis project Ga0172371, IMG submission 114543) | Freshwater microbial communities from Kabuno Bay, South-Kivu, Congo - kab_022012_12m | ecosystem: Environmental > Aquatic > Freshwater > Lake | place: Democratic Republic of the Congo: South-Kivu...
ATATTGTGTTTTATTAAACAAATCTTCAACTGCATATTTCGGGTCGTCTTCATACATTTTCATTTCTTGTATGATTACTTCTCTTTCTTTTTCAACTTCATTTTCAGGAATAGTAGAATTAGAGGCCAAATCAGTTATTATATCAATTGCTAAATCTTTATAACGATTACTGACTTTAGCCCAAAAACAAGTCATGTCCTCTGAAGTAAAAGCATTTAAATCTCCACCAACATTGTCTATTGCTGCCGAAATTTCTTTTGGTGTTCTTTTTGTTGTTCCCTTAAACGCTAAATGCTCCATGAAATGAGAAATACCTTTATATTGTGAATTCTCATAAAAAGAACCTATAGGAGCCATAATCATAACAACCATTGTATTTCCTGGCTTATTTACAAATAAATTATTCATTTTTTCCTCAATTTAATATTATTTATTTCCATTTTATCTGCAATTAAAATAGCAAAATCTATAGCATCGTCTCTGTTACACTCTGAAAATTGTATAACAGTATTGATAAGAATTTCCATAAACAAAAGTTCTTTATCACTCGGCTGTTCCGCCATAGAAGATTTATTTTGTTCTATTGTAATCCCATTTAAATTCGGCTAAATTTCCTTCACATGCCCTAATTCCCGACATGCACGCATTTATATATCCCTGACAATCACCGTACAACCTGTTATAAGCTATAGCATAAACGTCTGCTTCTTTTTCTGCGGCAGCAGACACAAACTTTTCTCCTACGGCTCTTGAGTTTTTAATTTCCATATATTTTCTAAGTGCAGCACCTTCTGCAATGGCTTCTGCATGATTTGCTATTGGGTCTAAAAACATTTTTGCGCCAGAAAGTCTTGTTAACGCTTCTTGAAAGTCTGCAACAGTTTTTAATTGATTATTAAAAAGTTTCATACTACAATCATCAATCAAATCAAAAACTTCCTGACACTCTCCTATCAATTCTAAAATTCCTTCTTCTGTATTAAAATATTGAACAATGTCTGGATATTTCATTTAATCCCCCATTGGGTCTAAAATAATATCTTCCATGTCGACAATATAAGAAGTGTATTGGTCTTTTACTCTAACAGCCATAGGTGTAGGAATTATCTGGCTATTATCATAAAAAATCTCTTCAATTTCTCCACAATAAGGAACGATTGTATTTGCTACTATAACTCTATCTCCGATTTTCATAGATGTCTCCTCAGCCGATTTGGTAATATACTATTAGTTATATAAATAAAAATATTTGGGCGTTTAAAGTTTATTAATCCTCTTTTTTTGTAAGGATAAAAAATCCACTGCTCATAATACATGTGGCACATACAAATTAATGCAAACAAACTAGATGTAATAATATAAAAATCTGTTGGAGTTATAGCACCATAAATCAATTTTATAACGTCATTTAAAATTGCCAAATTTAAAAATTTTCTTGAAATATTTTTTGAAGATTTATTTTGTCTTATTTTTATTGCCTGAATAGTATACTTAAAACCATCACCAACTGATGTCAAAATAAGAAATATTCCAAAGAGACTTTTTGCAGTAACAAAAGATTCAAACATTGTTATCTTCTATTGTGTAGTGTTTTGGGTTTTTATCTTTATATTTTTCTTTCATTCTTTTAACTTCTGAAGAAAATTTCTTTAACGTGTTAAAATAACCGCCTTTAATCATTCTATCATCTTTTAATTTTCCTGCTTCCAGCGCATCAATAATGATAGTAATACATGCTATTGCATGTGCTAAATGAGGCAAACCAGAGTCGGGGTCAATATCTTCGCCTTCAAACCATTTTGTTAAGTGCCTAATGCTGGCATCAAAATAAATTGAAGCTCTTACACCTGCGGCTCGCCAATTGGTACGACCATATTTGAGCATCCCGTCGAGCAACGCCAAACAATCATAAACAACAGCAGTATATGGAACGAGATGTAAAGGAAATTTATCGCTTCCGATTAAATCTTTAGGATTGGTACTTTTAAGATTTTGTTCATTTTTTTCTTTTACAATTTTTTCATCTTCTGCCATATTATTCTCCAAAAATTTAAGGATGAATTATTCTTTGGTCTTCTTGATTAAATATCATTTTAACCAAATCCAGCAGTAAATTAATAAGTTGCTGTTTTTGTAATTTTGAACCTATCGCTAATTGATTGTTTTTATCAACTGTAACTTGTAAAAGAATTTGTGGTTTATTTTCTGAAAAAATATTATCAGGCATTTTAATCCTTTTTTAAATTATATTTTTTATCTAAAAATTCTAAATAATCTTTTTGAGAATTAAATATATTTCCATTTGAAACCACAATCATTTGTATTAAACTTTTTGGCAAGTCTTTTTTCGGCATGTCGGTTAAAATGTAGGCAGGAATTTTTTGTTGCATGGCGATGCCAGTTTCGGCAAACGACCCACAAGGTTTATCTCCTTTATTATATACAAAAGTAATCCAATTAGAAATACAACAATACATTATGTCTCCTGGAATTATTATTAAACCCAAGTCATCGTCTAGCATTATCTTTCCTGCCCAAATCTCTTTTGCTTTTTCATCAAATAATTCCCAATTGCCAGATGCGACCCAACCCGCTAATTTTTCTTTTATTTCATCTGTTTCTAAACCAGTTTTTATAGCTTCCAATTTACAAGGATTAATCGGATAAACTTTTCTTTGTAACAATTCACTTTCAATATTTTCTCTTTTACTACTGCCGTCATCTTTTTCGGCAGTAACTTCCATACTACCTATAAGGTAGGTAATATAATCATATTGCTCAAACAAATTATAAGGCATCACTCTTGCGCTCATTTTTATGCGACTCCATTAAGAAAATCCTTAATAATCTGCAACCTTATCATTAAATCGAGCATGTAAGGTGGATATTCATATTCTTTACTTGCTTGATTTTTAATTATATCTTCTTCAGATGCGGCTCTGACCGCACTTATTGCAGACGCAACGCCTACCAATTCTCCTTTTAAATTATAAACTCCGCCACCGCTATTTCCAAACCAAGTGTCATTTTTTACTATCATAAATTCATCTTGATAACAAGCAACTCTTCCCTCCGAAACAACATCTTCAATGCTAGCGGGATTTCCAACAATCAAAACTTTTTCTGCCGTTAAAGGTTCCATATCTGCCAATTCTGTATAAAATTTTGGTGCAATCTCTTTATTTGTTGGAACCAAAAGCATTAAATCATTATTTATATCTATTTTTACAATTTCTAAATCAGAAATATAATCGTCATTTTCATACATTTTTAAAATTAACTTACTATCTGCAGCCGCCAAATGAGCAGCAGTTAAAATATAATATTTATTATTGTATTTTAAAGTTATACCACTTCCACTCCACATGACAGTTTTATTGTCAATAAGACCTGCTCCATAAATAACAACATTTACCATTTGTAATTTTTTTTCTAAAACTCTAGAATCAATTTTATCTCTTTTTATTTCTTTTTGAATTTTTGAGCCTAAAGTCATGTCGTTGATTTTATCTTTATATATCAAATCAATCACGCCCCAAGCAAGTTTATGTTGAAACGTTGTTATGTCGTAATTAAACATTCTTTGAGTTTCTATATTTTCATAAATATTTTTTATATTATTTATTAAATTTGGAATAATACAAAAATTTATTAAAACCATAGTCCCTAAAATATAAACCAAAATTTTGTCTCTTAATCTCATTATTTTCCTCTTTTCTTTTTACCAAACAACATTTGTTTGGGTAGGTTTAATTTATTTTGTTCTGAAACCGCAAATTGAATTAAATGTTCTAAAGAACAGAAATTATAATAAGAATCATAAAGATACATTAGTATCGTGTCTTTATCTAAAATTCTTTTACCGCAAATATCGCAAACAGTTTTAATCATTTTTCCTCTTAATAGATGTAGCGACGGCGTGGGCGAGTTTCGTTAATTCGTCGTCAGCAAGATATACGGACATAGAGCTACAGGTAATAGTAATAACTTTTCTTATTTCTGATTCACTCGCCCTCTCCTCAAAAAGAGCAAGGAGGTCGGAGGTTGTTTGGGTAATTACTTCATCATCACGACTTCCTGCATAGGCATAACAGGCAGTTTCAATTATCTTCTCAATTTCTTTATTCATAGCGGCCTCCCGAAGAGGTCTTTTGCTATAAGCAATTTCGTGTATCTCAAAGAATAACGAAGAAGAGCTAATTCATCTGGAACATAGGAAACAATATTGTCGGAGTTATATACCCTAAATAAAAACGCATTAATTCGTTCTTTGGTCTTCCGCTTCTTCATAAGCACCTCCGTCTTAAAAGGTTATTATTTTCCGATTTCAGATTTCCATTTTCGATATTGAGCGGAGGCATTTTCTTTAGCCCAAACCGACCAAGAACAAGATTTCATTTCTTTTCTATGCTTCTTGCATTTTTCAAATTTTAATTTTACTGTTTCCGACCCCCAATGACCGCCTACATCTCTAATGGCACATCCGCATTTAAAAAATTGATTTTCCATAATGTACTCACAGTTCGGTAATGGTTATGCGGACTTTCTTAAATTCTGCTGATTGCTTGCAATATGCGGCAGGTTCAAAATAAAATACCGGAAAAATCGTTTTCTCAAGTAATTTATCCCAATCTTTCGTAAAATATCCTACTAAGTTCTTCTTCCGCTTTTTCATACGCACCTCAAAGTTAAACTTCTTTTTCATTTTTATCTCCATATTCTCCAAATTAAAAAAATAACCATCAACAAAAGGTAAAAAATAGAATTCATATCGTCACCCCATTGTGACCTTCCAACAATCCACAGCAGAAGGGCTACGGCTAACATCTTTGTGATAATATCAAAAAATATCATATTAAGCCCGATTTATTCCTTTATTAATTTTCTCATTATTTTAAAAATATCGTGGTCGGCTTCTATTAATTTTTTTATATCATCTACCAACAACGTATTAAAATTCTCTAAATTATACTTTTCAGAAATTTCTTCCAAATCTCCAGCAATCTCTTTAAGTTGTAAATAAATGTCTCTCAATTTATAAGCATCTTCATATAATTCTGGATTTTTTAAATAAATAGAACAATAATTTATTCCTTCTTTTTTGCAACAATCAACAATTAATTTAGATATGTTTTTCATGGCATTTTTTTCTAATTCTTTTATTCTTTTTCATCTATTACTCCGTAAATCATATTTAAAAAACTCAAAACAAACAGAATTAAATATTCTATAAAAATCGCAAAACCGATTATTCCAAAAATAAATAATAAAGTTTTAAGTAAGTTTGTCATCTTTATATTATTTTTATATCGCACAATATTAAAACCACGGCTAAATTTAACAATATAATTCCCAATCCAATGAAAATAACGGCACAATAGTCAAGAATGACATCTATCCAATTCATTCTGCATCTCCTTTTTACAAATCGCCATTTTTTTCTCTCGCTTCATCTTCACGTTTGTCTAAATATCTTCGTCTAAATTCATCAGCACAATGTTGGATTGCATAAACACAATCGTGCAATGTAGAATATCTTACTTCTTTATCTGCCATATATAGCTTCATTAATTTAAAAACAACATATTCCAAATCACCTTTTGAATTGATATAAGGAAAATCTTTGAGTGCTACATCAAAAGGCTTTCTCAATTCTTGTTTTATATAAGGCATTTTTATTTTCCTTTCTTTATAACTTCAACTGCACCGTTTTGCACAACTGTATTCGCATTAATATTGTTTGTAGTTTTTGTACTCGGATTTGAGGTTCTTCTCCAAAAATGAATATCTAATCCTAAAATTTCAACTCTAAATAAATATTTAACTTCTGGCAGAATGGGTCTTTGGTCTATTTGCACATTTTCTGCTGTTATTTGATTTTTATAATCGGTTCTTACTGTTGGCTGAATTATTTTTTGATATACTCCAAAAGCGACTGCTATAATAATAGCATAAAAAATTAATTTTCCTTGAACAGCCCCCGCAAAAATATTAAAACCTCCAAAAAATTTACTAATACTAAATCCTCCTTTAATAATATTAATAATTAAAGTAACTATAAAAATTATAACACCAACAATGGTCGCTATCCTTTTAGCATTTACTATTGAAAATCCACCACCTACAGCATTGGCAACAAAATCTTTGGCAAACAATCCTAAATTTATCAAAATAATCAAACCTAAAATAATAGCACAAACAATTCCAAAAATTTTAATGCCTTTTTTGTGCGTTTGTTCAAAATCAATAATATATTCTTTTAGTGTTTTTTTCAGTGCATTTTCTTTTTTATGTTTTAAATAATCTAAAAAAACTGCAACAATCCCAACTAAAAAAGCACCAATTAAAAAACTAATAATTTGATTAATCATTTTTATCTCCTAAATTGTAGTTAAAATCAATCTTATCATGTTTTTTATAATTCTCAACTGCCCATAAAGGCTGAAGATTTGTATAATGAAAACATTTTTTCTGTTCTTCTGGTTTGCTCAAGTCAAAACTAGCACAAGGTCGAATATGGTCAATCTCCCAACCATTTTTACCATAATTAGACCAAGTCATACCATTTTGAAATTGCTTTTCTAAATGTTGTTTTAATTCTTTTACAGTACAGCCAAGTAATGATGCAGTAGATTGACTTTTGTGCCCTTGAATTAGTGCAGAATACAATCTTCTTCTAAGATTTTCTAACAGTCTTACATTGATATTTAATTTTCTTGCTTTTCTCATGTATTTAGTGTGAATAATTTGAATTCGTTTTTGATTATTTTTGTAATAACGATGTTTGCGTTTTGATATTCTTTCGGCATTTTTTAATTCATAATTTTTAATACGTTTTCTTACTTTTTCTATATTTTTTAAAGTCCATTCTTTTATTCTTTTAGCTATTTTTTCTTTATGTTTTTCTCTGTATATTTTACCTCTTTTTTTATCGCAGTCTTTGCACGCAGATTGACAGTGAGTTGTGGTATGGCTACAATAATAAAAATCAATATATAATTTTTCTATTTTACATATAGAACATATTTTAGTCTTCATCTACAATATCAATCCTTCAGATAATTTAGTACCTTTAAAATCTACTTCAAATGCCCATGTAATAGGTCTTGTTTTATTGGAAGAAAAGAACCATTGTTTTGGTTCGGTATAAATGCCATATAATTTTCTGGCATAATCATCAAAAGGTATCCAAGCTCCATTTGTCATTAAAACGCCCTTATCTCCTATCGGGTCTTTTTCTAAAGAATGAAAATGTCCTAATAAATATACGTCATATTTTTCTTCTGGTAAATTAATATATGTATCTTTAGCTTTTCTGATTCTTGTAGTTTTCGCCCCCCCTCCAGTTTCGTCTCCATGAGTCATATAAATCATATGATTGTAAACTTTAGTTGAATAATATCGTGAAGTAGGTACAACAAAATTAACCTTTTTATTTTTTTCTAATTCAAACATTGTTTTTAAAGTTTTATATATATGATATTCTAAATAATTTTCTACTGGAATGTCGGCTTTTCTATTGGTAGATGGCATTGAATGATTGCCAACCAAACCAAATACATTTATTTTAGGATATAATTTCGTCAATTCTCTAATCAAAAAATGAAAATCAAATATAGCATCCCACATTTGCTGCCCAACAACTTTTGTTACTTTAAATTCCTGCCCTTCAAATACATATCCGTCTCCATCTATTAAATCTCCCAATAAATAAATATTTAATTGTTCATAATAATAAGATTGCTTTTGTAAAGTATAGATTTCTAAAATAGAATTATAAAATCTTTTAAACATTTTTTTAAATATTGCATCGTTATAAGTTTCTATCTCTCTTTGAACTGGAGGATAATAAATTTTATTTAATTTACCTAAATGCACATCAGAAATAATTAAATTGGCAATTTCTACTTTTTTATTTTTAGAATAATTTTCTAATGTTTTAATTGGTTCTAAAGTTGGTTTATAATTTAAAAATACGTTTTTAAATCCATCAAATATTTCAGCATATAATTCGCTCCTTCCTTGTTTGGCTTCTGTTACTTGTTCTTTTTTTGTGACTGTATGAGTCAGTCCCAGTCTTTCTATTCTTTTTCCAACAGAAGAATAAGACCTGTTTAATAGTTTAGATAATTCTTGATAAGTATAATTACCAAGATTTTCTCTAAGTTTTTTATCTTCCTCTAAAGTCCATTTTGCCATTTTTATGTCTCCATAAACAACTATAACACAAAAAAGTCTTTAATATATTTACTTCCATGTATCCTTGCGATATTTCTTTTGTATTGCTGTTTTACTAAAAGCGAGGGCGCAGGTTTCGCTATATTCTGCCTCTGCGGGTTGTTTGATTTTAAGATATTCTGCATATGCGGGTTGTTGAATTTTATGATATTCTGCCCGTGCGGGTTGTTCGATTTTTAGATATTCTGCATGGGCGGATTGTTCGATTTTATCGTATTCTGCCCGTGCGGGTTGTTCGATTTTTAGATATTCTGCCCATGCGGGTTGTTGGATTTTAAGATATTCTGCCCGTGCGGATTGTTCGATTTTTAGATATTCTGCATGGGCGGATTGTTCGATTTTATCGTATTCTGCATGGGCGGATTGTTCGATTTTTAGATATTCTGCATAGGCGGGTTGTTGGATTTTAAGATATTCTGCCCACGCTGATTGTTTGATTTTAAGATATTCTGTCCATGCGGGTTGTTCGATTTTATCGTATTCTACCCGCGCGGATTGTTGGATTTTTAGATATTCTGCATAGGCGGGTTGTTGAATTTTAAGATATTCTGCCCATGCGGGTTGTTGGATTTTTAGATATTCTGCCCGTCCTGCTTCGTTCAGAATATCTAAAGCTGTACCTATTCTTGAGAGTTTACCTTTTTTTAACGCCGATACTATTTCTTTTGGAAAATTTTTAGGTGTAGAAAAATCCACGCACTCTAAATTTTCTCCTCGGCCTTTTAATTCAGGGTAAAAAGATTCAATAGCTCCATGCCCGCAAAGGTCGGCTATAACTTCGTCTTTCAAGAGCTTCTTACCCTCTTTAGTTTCAAGGTCTGCATTAGTAAGAAAGTAAACCTTGTTCTCGTGTTTCTTCCAGCTAACAAATTGACACATGGTAAATTACCTCCAAAACACAATAGCGTTAACCATTAACAACAATAATCCTAGAAAACTTTCTTTTAGGTTTAAACTATATAAAATCAAACCGCTATATCCAATTAACATTAAAAAATAAAATATTTTATACATTTTTATTTATAATATTATTGTAGTGTGCAATTATTTGCGTTTGAATTTGATTAGCAACTTCTTTATTTATTGGATAAAAAACTTGTTTGCTTTTTGTTTGGGTGGGAATTTTTTTAATTGGGTATATAATACGAAAGCCACCGTTAGTTAAATCGGTGGCTATGGCGCAATCACATACTTTAAAAGAATTATTAATAACAAAATTACAAAACGCTACAACACCTTTAGGTGTAGCAGTAATAGGAATGATGCTTATTTCACTTAAACTAATTTTCATTCGTTGTCCTCTTAGTTTTGTCCTTCTATATGCAGTATAAGGGCTAATTATAAATTCAACAAGTATTTTTTTAGCTTTTTTTGTAACCCTAATAATATCAGTGAAATATATTGTTGAGAAACTCCTATCATTGTTGCTATTTCTAGCTGACTCAGCGAAGTATCTGACAAATAAGCAGATAATACTTTTTTTTCATTTTCAGATTTGCAAAAACTTAAAATATCTTCGGCAAAAAAATTATTTTCTATTTCATAAGCGACTTTTTCAGATTCTTCGTGTTCGGATATTTGGTCTTGCCCTAAACAATTTATAAATTCTCTATTAACAAAACTTGGTTTATATTTCCACAAAGAAGAAATTAAATAAGTATTAAAATCTCTGATGCCGTCATATTTTTTTATCATCTTTAAAATTTCTAACATTAAATCTTGCTCTATATCTTCTCTTTGATAAGACGAATCAGACACACTATAATATCTTTTGCCTATTTTAAAAAATTTTGTAACATAAAGATATTTCGATTTTTCTCTAATAAAAGGTTTCAGTTTTTCATAAATTTTATTAAAAATCTTTTCAGATTTTGTTTGTTTATATTCTTTAACTAAATCAGTTACATTTGGTTTTTTCATTGATACTCCTTTATTTTTGAAAATGCTTTATAATAAGCCAAAAATTTTTGTTTAATTTTTTTTTGTTTTAACAGCGATTTTCTATAATTTATAATTGTATAATAATACATTTTAAAATATTTTTTCATATATTTTAAAGCAAATTTTTCTGCTAAATATTCTGATGTAATTTGGGATTTTTTCTTTCCGTTATATATATGTCCAAATTCGTGAAAAAGATGAAAATAAATTATCGCAACGTGTTCTTTAAATAAAAGATTTGTAACATACAATCTTGTCGGATGATAAAGAACAAACGCAACAAACGGACAGTTTTTTACTTTATATCTATATAATTTCACATATTTTTGATTGGTTAGTTTTTTTATGTCGTCAACTATTGTTTGTATGTCTTTGTAATTTAGCATATTATTTTGTGTAGTAAATTTTTTTAATTCCTGCCTCTTTTAATGCTAAAGAACACAACTCACACGGCTTAGCTAAACATTCTTTTCCTTCTGCGTTTGTTCTTACAACATGAATTGAATAAGGTTTTTCTTTACATTTAACCAAAGCAGATATTTCTGCATGTAAAAAAATTTTATCTGAATTTCCAGATTTTTTAGCATAATGCGCTTGCTTTGTATGAGTTTTATGATAGGAATTAATTCCGATGGAAATTATTTGACCTCTTTTATTTGTTAAAATTGCTACAACTCTTTGTTTGTCTGGCTCTTTAACAATTGAATTTGCTATTTTTATGGCTATTGCAAAAACTTGAGAGGATTTCATTTTTAAATTATTTACAGTTCTTGGGTTAAAATATAATCTGCCGATTTAGCAAAATAAGTTCTTGGCGGTTTAAATGCGTAAACGCTTGTTCTTTTATATTCTTTATTTGCTTGATAATGCCATCCATTTTTTAAATCTATATCAAATAAACAATAACAATAGTCAGGACTCTTTACTTTTGGAAATCTTTTTGCTCTTGTAAGTGCGTACATTAATAGTTCTTTCATTTTTTTACTTTTTAAAATTTTCATTTTTATCTCCTATTTTTCTAATTTTAGAAATTATTTAAATAAACTACTTCCATTCATCCTTACGATATTTCTTTTGGCTTACTATTTTACTAAAGGCAAGGGCGCAGGTTTCATTATAGTCTGCCTCTGCGGATTGTTCGATTTTACGATATTCTGCCTCTGCGGATTGTTCGATTTTATCGTATTCTGTCCGTGCGGGTTGTTCGATTTTTAGATATTTTGCCCATGCGGATTGTTCGATTTTACGATATTTTGCCAATGCGGATTGTTTGATTTTAAAATATTTTGCCCATGCGGGTTGTACGATTTTATCGTATTCTGCCCGTGCGGATTGTACGATTTTTAGATATTCTGCCCATGCGGATTGTTTGATTTTATTGTATTCTGCCCGTCCTGCTTTGTTCAGAATATCCAATGCTTCGCCTATCCTGGACAGCTTCCCTTCTTTCAACGCTTTGATTATTTCTTTTGGAAAATTTTTAGGTGTAGAAAAATCCGTACACTCTAAATTTTCTCCTTTGCCTTTTAATTCGGGGTAAAAAGATTCAATAACTCCATGCCCGCAAAGGTCGTCTATAACCTCAGCTTTCAAGAGCTTTTTACCCTCTTTAGTTTCAAGGTCGGAATTAGTTAAAAAATATACCTTGTTCTCGTGTTTCTTCCAGCTTACAAATTGACACATGGTAAAACCTCCTTTGGCTACTTATCCAATTTTTCTCTAATTTCTTTTTCTTGTTCATCTAAACTTGTTCGTAAATATATATCCGTTGTTTGTATATTTTCATGCCCCAATTGGTCTCTTAACGTTGAAAGTGAAACGCCTTTTTTAAAAAAATGTTGAGCCATTCCATGTCTCATGCTGTGAGGTGTTAAATGTTTATGAGGAACGTGTTTATTAATTTTTCTTATTAAATGTTCTATTTGAAATTTTGTAACATTAAAAGCATTTATAGTTTCCTGCTCTCCTTCAAAAAATATTTTCATCACTTCTATCAATTTTTTAATACAAATAACCGTTCTTTCTTTTTTACTTTTATTTGGTATTCTTACAATTATTTTTCCTGTTTCTAAATTAATATTTTCTCTTTTGAGATTAATTAATTCCATTTTTCTTATACCAGTATAAAACATAACATAAACAACTGCTCGCAATTTCGCACCAGACCACCCTCTGACAGCATCTTCTGTAATTAAGCAATTCACAATTTTATTCATTTCCTGCTCTGATATGGTGTCTTTAATTTTCTTTTCACCTTTACTCGTTTTTAATTGCTCAACAAATTCGTTTTTAATTCCTAAAAATTTATAAAAATGTTTTAATGCCTTAATATGCAAATTTATACTTTCTGTTTTATACTTTCTTTCTTTTAAAAATTCTGTAAAAATTTCATTAGTTATGTTTTTTAAATCATAATTTTTTCTATCTATAAATTTTGAAAAAACAAAAAGATATTCTCCGTATGTTTTTTGCATTTGGCGAATCTGTAAAAATTCTTTATATTTTAAAATTAATTCATTCATAATGCATAGCCTCTTTCCATAATTTTTTAATTTCTTTTGAACATTTTTCTATTAGTTCATCATTAGAACAAAAACTCTTAAAATCGCAAACATACTCAAAAAAATTCTGGCTTGCTGATAATGTTTTATAATCGGAAAAATATTCGCTTAAATATTTTGACGTATTGTGTTCTAAATCATTTAATCGGTCAATCGCCACTAATATTTTATTTAAATTATTTTTTTCTAGATACAATTCTAACTGCTTTACTGCTTCTGCAATATTTACCCAGTGGTATCCTCCGTACATATCAGCCCAATGCCCAAATCTAAATAATTTTATCGTAATATCCGTTAACAGTGTTTTTGATTTCCATTCGTTTTTTAATTTTAATTTCTTTAATAATCTTCTATTCTTAAAAATTGTTTTCTTTGCCATTTCATACTGACCCTGGTCATTATACCCACCATCCAAAAAATGTTCTTTTAGTTCTGATTGTATAGCTTGATTTGATATTCTAACATATTTTTGTGCTATTGGAATTAATAACACTAAAAGCCAATTTCTATCTATAACAGGTTTATTCGCCAACAATGAGATACCATAAACATCAAAAAATTCTGTTGCACTTAAATATTCTTTTTTTAATTTTTTCATTTTCTTTTCTCCCAAAACAATTCAATTTTAATTTCTTCTCTTTGCATTTCTTGATTTCTTTTTCCTTCTCTAATAATTGAAGAAGGATAGCCAAATTTTATTAGATTTTTTTCTAATAATGATTTTATTTTCATTTTATTCTATAATTTAATTATCCCATCCACTCGAAATTTCAAATCTAATAGTAAACTTGTGCCCACATTTATAAAATGCAAAATAAAAAATCCAAAATTTCCAATGTTTATAAATATAATTATTTTTTTTACATTGAATTGCCATTGAAAATGCCTCTGTTTTTTAATTCAGTTTGAAACAATTTTTTAGTTTTTTCATTTGTTAATTTCTCAACCGCTTCCAAAAACCCTTCAACACCCATATGCCGCAATCCTTCATCCGTATTTCTTTTTACTGTTTCTATTATAATTTCAGAAACAACCTCATTCATATTCTCAATTTTCATTTTTTCGCCACAATAAGAGCAAAATCTAAAAGATTGATTAGTAAGCTCTTTGCTGTCAATTTCAAAATCTAAACAATGATTTATACATGAAAATTTTAAAATCATTTAAGTGTCTCCAATATTTTCTTACCTTTATCGGTTAAAATTCTCCCTCTCCCAGTCCTTTGTATATAGTCTTGTTTCAATAAAAACGGTTCATAAAGCGTTATATATTGTTTTTTAACTAATCCAACACCTAAAGACAATCCTTGCTCGCCTATTGGTGATTTTGCGCTTTCTAATCTTTTCAAAATTTTAATATCTATTTCTGTCAACCCATCTTTAACAATTCTGCTTGCATTAAAGACTCTGTTTAAATCTTTCGCAACAACATAATCATCAATCAAAGACAATGCTATTCTTGGAGTAAATTTACAGTTTTTAGCTATTTCTTCATAAATTTTTTCATCAAAAAATTGTGCATAAACTTGATTGACGTATTGCTTCAAAATTGTTTTTAAATCTTCTACAGAATAATCCTCCAATTCAATTTGACATCCGCACCTGTCAATTAAAGGAGATACTTTTCTATAGAGTTCATCTTTATCTGTTGTAGCCCCGATAAAAATAAAAGGTTTAACATTTCTATTCGGTTGTTCAATCTTCTTTTCTATGTTATTAGTAAATATTTTTCCTGTTTTAATATCTACAACATAAGGAAAATTGCAAACTGCATTATCTTTCACAAAAGGCATTTGAAAATCCTCTAAAAGAGGATATAATAGTTCCGCCAATTCTCTATCAATGCTATGTACTTCGTCAATTAGTAAAATATGTAATTGTTTATCGTTATTATTTTCTTCAATAAATTTTTGTAAAGTATCTATAGTAAATGAACCCGCAATAGTATAATCTACTTTAGCGCGTAAGTGATTAGCAACAACATAAGCCAATGTCGTTTTTCCTGTTCCAGCCGAACCAGAAATTATTATATGAGTTGGTTTATATTTTTCAATTTTTTCTAAATTTAATCTAACTTTATCTTTTGCTTTTTCTTGCCCGATATATTCGTCTAAATTTTTTGGTCTGTAATTATATTTTTGCGGTTTTCTTTCAAATAAAATTAAAGGAGATTTCTCTTTTTCTTCTAAAATAATAGTATTATCAGAAGAAACAAAGCTATCTTCTTTTTCTCTGCCTATAAGCCACAAAAAAGGATTAATCATAGTCTATTTATAATATAACACAAATAAGTTTTTATCGCAAATTATTTAAAAAGATAGTGAATTTCTATCGTTTTATTTCTCGGCATATTCAAATAACCTCTAAAAAATCTTTCTAATGGTGACCGGATTGTCTCTAAATTCAATATCTCCTGCTGGCTCATGTGCTAAATCGAGAGCTTCTCTAGCGCACCATTTAACGGTTTTTCTTATCTCTATCTCCTTTTATTCTTTATATTTTTACCTATTTAATTTTTTACTTCCACGCATCCTTGCGATATTTAGCTTTTTTAACTATTTTACTAAAAGCGAGAGCGCAAATTTCATTATATTCTGCCGACGCGGATTGTTCGATTTTATCGTATTCTGCTCGTGCGGATTGTCTGATTTTAAGATATTCTGCCCATGCGGATTGTTCGATTTTACGATATTCTGCCCATGCAGGTTGTTCGATTTTATCGTATTCTACCCGTCCTGCGTCATTCAGAATATCTAAAGCTATACCTATTCTTGAGAGTTTACCTTTTTTTAACGCCGATACTATTTCTTTTGGAAAGTTTTTAGGTGTAGAAAAATCCACGCACTCTAAATTTTCTCCTTTGCCTTTTAATTCGGGGTAAAAAGACTCAATAGCCCCATGCCCGCAAAGGTCTGCCTTAACCTCGTCTTTCAAGAGCTTTTTACCCTCTTTAGTTTCAAGGTCTGCATTAGTAAGAAAGTAAACCTTGTTCTCGTGTTTCTTCCAGCTAACAAATTGACACATGGTAAAATCTCCTTTTTAGATTCCTTTTCCGTTGGCCTCATGGTCAAAAATTCTAAATTCCTCTACAGTCAAAATTTGCCTGGCAATATTTCTTATTTCATCTTGATTTTTAGGTTCATTTTTATAGCCCATAAAATCATTTACAAAATTCATAACTAAATTTGTTCTAATTTCTTTTTTATTGCTTTTATAGTAAATACAGTTATTACAGTTGCTTTGACAGTCGTTTGAATGAATACAATCAAGTTTTTTCATTTTCTTTTTTCCTTTTTAATATTCCATTTTAATCCCTCTTGTTTATGCTTTAAAATTATTATCAATATCTTCTCGTATTAATCTTTTGACTTTGTTTCTTGTTGTAGGAGAGATTATTTCTAACGTAAATAATTCTTCTATAGCTCTGTCTACAATATTAAAAACCGATTGACACTCTCTTAACCATTGTTTTTTAATTTTGTCCATTATTTTTCTCCCTTTTAAATTATTGAGTTCTCCCTAAATTCTTCCATCAAATAAAATTTACTGGCTAAATCTAAAAAATAACTCTGCCATCCCATAAGCTCTTTATAGCTTAAATTTTGTTCACTCACACAAGACTGCCAATCAATAGCAATTTGTTGCGCTTCTTCTCTGCTTTTAATTTCTGTTAATGGTATTTTTTTCATCATTCCTCCTTAATAGATTCGGCGATGGCGACGAACAATCTTATTTTTTATTTCTGTATTTTAAATTAGCTTCTCTTTTCCATAATTTTTTATCTATTTGTTTCAAAATATTTCCTTTTTTTCCGTATCTATCGAGCCATTTTCTTATCAAAATAGCATAATCTATTACGTTGTTTAAAGTGTATTTTTTATTTTCTCTTATCAGTTCTTTTTCTGCCAATTCAAAAAGATTTCCAGTAAAAATAGACATAAAAAACTCCTTTATTTAACTTTTTTCATTAAGTAATTCAATCTGGAATTCATTTCTGCTATAGTAGCTCTATTGCTAATTTCTTCATCTTCTTTTTGCCTTATTTTTTCTCTTAATTTATCAATCTCTCGTTCTTCGTAGCTTTTGCCTATTTTAAAAACAATTCTTAAACCAGCTTCATCAACACAGTTTCTTGTAAAATTGCTACTAACATAAGGGCTAACTGAAAAAGTTTTCGTGTCAATAATTCTAAATTCTGTTTGCACTTTAAATTGCGTTCTTTCTAATTTTGACACACGATTGTTTACTTCATCAATTCTTGTATTTGTGTTATTTATGTTTCTTTGTAAAATGCTATCAGCATTAAAACGATTAAGAGCTTCTATGTCTATATTTTTCTGTAGAATTGTGTCTGTTCCTATTCTATTTAATGTTTCTGCTGTCAAATCGTTTCTTAAACTGCTGTCTCGATTTATACTATTGATATTTGTTTGATTTATGTTTGCTTGTAAGTTACCTTCGGCTATTAAAGCTCTCGTTTGTTCATTTGAAATATTTGTTTGTAAAGCGCAATCTGTAGAATATCGCACGTCGGCTTCTGCATTTAAAGCCGATTGCAACGATGTTATATCTACTTTTCTGTTTTCTGTTTCATTTTCAATTTGTGTTTGTAAATTTTTATCACCATCAATTCTTTCTTTTATTTCTTTTGTCAAATCATCAGAAGAAACAAAACCAAAACTGTCAATGTCCGTCCAGCTACCTATATCAGTCTTTCCGCTATCCTGTCCTGTATTTATCAAAATTTGTCCGTTTGTGCCGTTATTATTTGCTCGAACATTTCTATTATGACCTGGTGCGCAAAAAGCGGAAGAAACAAACAAAAACATAAAAATCAAAATCCAAAAAATTCTTTTATTCATTTTTAACCCCCTTCAATTTTTAGTTATGTCGTTTACTATTTTATTTTTCTATGGAAACAATTTGAATAACTCTGTCGCTTGTTTCTGTATCTGCTATTTCTCCTAACAAATTATGTAAACATTCTTTCACGTTTTCGCTAACATTGCTTTCTAATAGAGCTTTTATTTGCGATTCTAACAACCCATAATCAATAAAAAGTTTTTTCATTTTTAACCCCCTTCAAATTTTATAATTCGTTTACAAAATCAATAACTTCTTCTTGTTCTTCTTCTGTAAGTTTATCTTTATTTTTTCCAAAAACTTCTGTATTCGCTTCTGTACCAAATTCATCCATTTTACTATATTTACTTACATAAATTCTTTTACCATTGATTTCTACTTCATAATGATGTTCGATTTCTTGTGTTACAATTTCATCTCTTATCATTTCTGGTTTTGTTGATTTTTTCATTTTACTTTCTCCTTTCTATGCTACTGCCATTTTTGCTATTTGGGCTTTTCGTTTATCTTCTTTTACTTCTGCGTCAATTTCTTCTTCTGCTCTTTCTAAAAGTCCGCTTTCTTTATGGTCGTAACCATAAAAACCCCAACACCCGCCCGTTTCTCCTTTTCCTTCAATATCGTCTATTGACTCTATCATATACCCATATATAGAGCCAGATAAATAGGTATTCCATTCTTCAATTAAACCTTGCGCTAACTTTTCAGCTTTTCTTTTTGTTTTACATTCATTCTTTTTAACAAAAACTAAACCCACTTGACAGCTATCCCATTGACAAACTTTGTGAGTTCCTAAATAAAGACTTACTCCGCCATGAATATAAGCAGATAAAGGAAAGATATAATATTCTTTTATATATCTTTTCGCTTCATCATTTATACTGCCATCCTCATATTTTCCTTTATTAAAAATAGATTGTGCTAAACTTTTAGATATTCCGCTATCAATAACTTCTCTCTTTCCTGTTTCCGTATTATATTTTGTTCTACTTCTGTCAACAAAAAAATCACTATGATAACCTACTAAAAAAAGTCCTTCATCATGCAATTCTTCTGG
>Ga0172371_10005550_pt1 | contig 18657 bp, 13 predicted proteins | sample Lak12m_FD_114543 | JGI IMG/M metagenome (GOLD analysis project Ga0172371, IMG submission 114543) | Freshwater microbial communities from Kabuno Bay, South-Kivu, Congo - kab_022012_12m | ecosystem: Environmental > Aquatic > Freshwater > Lake | place: Democratic Republic of the Congo: South-Kivu...
ATGGTGCAATTCGATCGTTTCAATTCGGGTTTTACGCGGCTGGCTGGATTGCTGGCAGGCGAGTATGCAGTTCTGGGATTAACCGTCTGGCATACGCCGATGTGGTTTTTTGAAGGCGATGCCGTAGGCCTGGAAACCGCTCTGAGCGAATCCGGTCGCGGCCGGCAACCGGAATTTGACCTGGGAATCCGGACTTTACTCCTCAATAATAAAATCTATTCCTACGATAAAGCCTATCTCGGTTCGTATCAAGATTATTACCCGAACTATTATCATCTTGGTTATTTAATGACGACTCACCAGCGCCGTTATTCCGGCGCCAATATCTGGAATCGCACTATCGACCTGTCTACCCGGCGTTCCTGGAATCCGTTTTCATTCTCGCGGACCAGCCGGCGGCTGACCGGCCGGAACACCAAAGCCCTTTATTCCGAGACCATGGCGGAACTCCTTCCGCTCTGGCAGAAACAACTCGACGGTCTGCAATTCACGGACGCTAATAAACTCAACCGGAAACCTAAAAAAGTCTGGACGCAGTATCGCTGGCCGCAATATGCCGCGGACGGTTCGGTCATCGCCGTGATCTATGGCCTGGGTGACATCAGCACTTTAGTACAAATCAACTCCGACGGCAGCGAGTCTGAAATCGCCAAAATCGGCAGCAACAATCGCATTTCCGTCGGCGACAACCTGATTGCCTGGGACGAATCAAACCCGGATCCACGTTGGGGCGCGGAAGTCTTTTCCGATATTGCCACCTATAATATTACCACCAAACAGATGATCGAAATCACCACAAACGGAAAATATTTTTCTCCGGCGGTTGCGCCTGATGATCAAACGATTGCCGCGGTGCAATTTACGCCGGAAAGGAAATGCAATCTTGTTTTGCTGAATTCGCACACCGGTCAGGTCGTCCGTATTTTAAACAACCCCGACAACGGCTATATCAAAAATCCGGCTTGGGCGTCGGACGGCCGCCATCTGGCTTACATAAAACAGTTGAATAATGCCAAATCTCTGGCGATTTTCGATCTGACGAATGTTACCGAAACAATCATACCGGGTGAATGTCATGCTTTCGACGAATATCCGGTTTTTTACGGTGATTACCTGCTCTATAATTCGGCCTGGTCCGGAATCGATAACATTTACGCTGTGAATATCGCCAACGGCCAACGCTTTCAGGTTACCTCGCGCAAGTTCGGAGCCTATTACCCGGCGGTTTCGGCTGACGGCAAACACCTGCTTTTCAGCGATTACGATGTCAATGGGCTGGACATCTGCGAAATGCCCTTTGATCCACAAAACTGGCGATCCATTGAATCCGTCGAACGGCGCGACATCCGCTATTACGAACCGCTCGTGCAGCAGGAACAGGGCGGCAATTTGCTCATCGCAGGTGAAATTCCCCAAAACCGATTCCCTGTGACGGATTACAATCCGCTAAAACACCTGATAAACATACATAGCTGGTATTATTTAATTTCCTCGACTTCGGCGGACATCGGCCTGTATTCCAACAATCTCCTGAACACGGCGGCGGTCAACACCGAACTGAGTTTCAATTCCAATGAAAAAGTCTTGGCACTCGGTTCGGAAATCTACTACGCCGGGTTCTATCCGATCTTGAGTTCAGGTTTCAGCCTCGGACAACGAATTTCCTATACCGGCGACCTCTTTGATTCCTACACAACTGAAACCTGGCATGAAACGGCTTTATCGCTCGGTGCTGACCTGCCGTTAGATTACTCAACCGGCATTTATAACCGGAAAATTACTTTCAGTCTGAACGGCGCCTACACCCGCATCAGTGCTAAAAAAACAATCGGAACCTTTGAAAACGGCAACGGCCGGTTTCTGCCGTTTTCATACGGAATCGCCTATAACAATTACCAAACGCCCGCACTGTGTGACGTTAAACCGACGGCCGGTTACACGGCGCAGCTAGATTTCGAACACACTCCGCTGGGCGGCGACTACCGCAGTAATATATTCGCAGTTCAGGGCAAATATTATCTACCCGGTCTGGCAAAACATCACAGCCTTTTACTCGATGGTAAATTTGAATGGCAGAATCCGCACAATTACCGCTTTGCCAGTTTTATTCCTTTCGCCAAAAGTTATGATTATACCTATCACGATCTGTTCGCCGGGGCGGGGATTACGTACGAATTGCCGCTTGGCTACCCGGACCAGGCCCTCGGTTCGCTTTTATATGTCAAGCGCCTGCGTTGGGCTTTCTTCGGAGATTTTAATTTTGGAAAAACCGGAGGTTTCGAGCAACAATACAATTCGGTCGGCTTCGACCTGAATTTCGATTTCAGTATATTCGACCTGTATGCCGAGCTGAATGCCGGCCTGCGACTGGCCTATCGCTTCGCGGATCAGAGTTTCCAGGTAAGTCCATTGATGTTCGGAATTGAATTTTAAACCGTAACTATTATAACCGTTCTTTATCTAACTTCCAGAGATTCAATACTGAAAGAAAAAAACCATGCAATCAACAGGATTAAAAGATCAGATTGTTATCAAAATCGGCGGCATGCACTGCGCGATGTGCGTCAAAACCGTCGAGAACGCCCTTGGTAAAGTCGCGGGGGTCAGCGCCGTAAACGTTAATCTCGCCAACGAAAAAGCATATCTGGAATTGGATAATGAACGTTTTTCGATCGAAACCGCCCGGACAGTCATCGAATCCGCCGGCTACCAATATCTCGGCCGCGAAGGCGAAAAACAAGTTTTAGATGAAGGTGAAGCTCTCCGGCGGGAGTTGCGCTCCAAAATGCGGCGCATCCTGCTCGGATTCATCACGGGGATAATTCTGATGATTCCGATGTTCATCAAAATCAACCTGCCGTTTCCGACTCCGTATCTGATGCTCGCTCTGGCTACGCCGGTTTTCATTTACCTGAGTTATCCGATTTTCCGGGCGGCCTGGCAGGCGCTTCGCAACCACAGCCTGAATATGGATGTCATGTACGCCATGGGCATCGGCGTCGCCTTTATTGCCAGCTTGCTGGGAACTTTCGAAATCGTCCTGACGCGCGATTTCATGTTCTTCGAGACCGCCGTCTTTCTGGCAACTTTTCTGACGCTCGGTCGTTACCTCGAAACGCGCGCTAAAGGTAAAACCTCTACTGCCATTAAACGACTGATCGGTCTTCAACCAAAAACCGCGAATGTAATTCGCAATGGTGTCCAATACGAAATCCCGCTGGAAGCTGTCACCGTTGATGACATCGTATTCGTAAAACCGGGCAGTCGCTTACCGGTTGACGGCATCGTAACCGATGGTGAAAGTTTTATCGACGAATCTATGCTGACCGGCGAGCCGTTGCCGGTTTTCAAGCAGACCGGCGACCATGTCAGCGGTGGCACATTGAACCAGAATGGTGTTTTGCGTGTCCGGGCCGAGCGCGTCGGAAGTGAGACGGTTTTGGCGCAGATAATCCGCTTGGTCGATCAGGCCCAGGGCAGTCGTCCGCCGGTACAACGCCTGGCGGATGTTGCGGTCAGTTATTTCATCCCGATAATTCTGTCAATCGCTATTCTGGCTTTCATAGTCTGGTTTTTTATCGTCGGCCAAACTTTACTTTTCGCACTGACGACGCTTATATCGGTGCTGGTGATCGCCTGTCCATGCGCACTCGGCTTGGCGACTCCCACCGCAGTCACAGTCGGAATCGGGCGCGGCGCCGAACTCGGTATCCTCATTAAAAACGGCGCTACTCTCGAAATTACCCCACGCATCACCAGTGTGGTTTTCGACAAGACCGGCACGCTGACAACCGGTAAACCGGTCGTAACCAATGTCTTTCCGAGCGGAATTTCCACCGAAGAATTGCTGCGCCTCGCGGCCGCGGTCGAAAACAATTCCGAACATCCGCTCGGTGCGGCGATTGTACGGTATGCCAGAGAAAATAACATCGGCATTCCGGCGGCCACCAGTTTTTCGGCATTCGGCGGCCGGGGTGTTTCCGCCAACGTTAACAACCACGAGGTCGTCATTGGCACCGAAGCTTTTTACATCGAACGTGGAATTACAATCTCACCGGAAATATTATCTACCGCACAACAGTATTCTGAAGTCGGCAAATCACTGGTTTTTGTGGCTGTAGATGGACAGGCAGCCGGCGTTTTCGCCATTGCTGATACTCTGAAAGATTCCGCCGTCCCGGCTATTGGAAAACTCAAGAAAGCTGGCCTGAATGTCGCTATGATCACCGGCGACAATCACCGCACGGCTCAAGCCATTGCTAATCAAGCCGGAATCGACACCGTTATCGCCGAAGTTTTACCGGCAGAAAAAGCTGACGTCCTTTATCAATCGCAAAAAAAAGGCGAAGTTGTGGCATTCGTCGGGGACGGCATCAACGACGCCGTGGCGCTGGCGCAGGCCGACGTCGGTATCGCGCTTGGATCAGGCACGGATATAGCCATCGAGAGCGGCGACATTGTCCTCATCGGAAACGATCTGAATTCCGTCAATACGGCTCTGCAACTCAGCCGCAAAGTCATGAAGCGCATCCGCCAGAATCTTTTCTGGGCATTTGCTTACAATACAGTCCTCGTACCGGTCGCGGCGGGTTTGCTTTACCCGCTGTTTGGGATTACCTTCCGCCCGGAACTCGGAGGACTGGCAATGGCGTTTTCGTCTGTGACGGTTATCACACTCTCGCTAAGTTTGCGACGGTTTAAAGCCGATAATTGAATGTGACATGGGTACAAATGCTTTAAATTCTTCCGCAAGTTAAATGAGAGTGAGATTGAGTAAATCACAAAATGTCGTATTCCCATAAAATCTACCGTGAATCCAAAACGGCCATAGTTAAGGCTAATGGGCCAATCGATCTTCGATCCAGTATTGCCGCGATGAAAGCTCTGGCCAAGGATAAAAATTTCGATCCCCATTTTAATGTAATCGTCGATTTGCGGCAGATGGACTTTACGCCGACCGCAGCGGATATTTTTGCTATAAAAGATTCCTTATCCGTTATGAAATCATCTTATTCAGGTGAAATCACGGTGCTTAGCACTGAAAAAGTATTGCCGCTTATCAAGATGACCGCGACCATGGAGGCAGTTTACAATATCAACCTGAAAGCTGCAACCGAATCTGAGATACTGAATAACCTGGAAAATCAGGAAAAATAAACCTGACGCCCGCCCGGTATTGATTAAGGGTAATTTTCTTGAATTCAGTAACGTTAGACGAGAGAGAATTTATTAAAAATTGAAGTCGATATTTGATGTCTTTCGCTCATAAAATTTATCCGCAGCACAAAACTATTGTTGTAAAAGAAGACGGGGCGGGCGACTCCCGCTCGGTTTCCGCTTCTATCAAAAACCTCACCAGCGCCAGGGATTTCGATCCTCATTTCCATGTCATCGTGGATTTGAGAAAAATTGAATCAAATCCGCCGCCTTCCGATCTTTTCAGTATTAAAGACGTGCTCATTACAATGAAATCAAATTTCCTCGGCGGAGTTATAATTGTGACCACCGAAAGACTTTTATTCGCTGTCAGGATAATCAGCACAATGGCGGCGGTCTATAATTTCAATTGCAGCGTCGTGACCAAATCCGAATTATTGGACTCTTTAGACAATCAGCCAGACTGATCATAGTCGTTACTGTCCCCCTTAATCAATAAAAGGTTTCGGTTTAGCACACAGGATGTTTAAAATACGAGCGTGAATACGATTGGTTTGTTCTGATGGATATTAACCAGATTAAAGAAGTAATCACCAATTTAAATATTCAAAATTATTCCGGTGAAAAACGCCCCGGTGTAATTAAAATCCCCTACGCTGAAAAGGACGGTTTCCTGCGGCATGTCTCGCAGGTCGAAAAGGGCTTGGCCTGCGGCTGTGTCTGCCCGGTCTGCCGCACACCCGTAATCGCCCGCAAAGGTTCACAGAAGCGCCATCATTTCGCTCATTTCCGCGGATTGGAATGTAATGCCGAAACCGTTTTGCATTATCTCGCCAAACGCCTGCTGTTCGAGAAGATTCAGACTCTGCTGAACCAGCAGGTCGCGCTCGTTCTGCACTGGAAATGCCAGTTGTGTGGCGCTCAACATACCTTTAATTTTTTCGATAATGTGAAAGCGGTGGTCACGGAGCAGGCTTTCGGTGAATGTCGCCCGGATTTAGGCCTGATCGACGAGCACGCCCGACCGACGGCTCTGCTCGAGATTGTCGTCGCCCATCCGCCGGAAGAAAACGTAATGATATTCGGTAGTCAGCATCAGATTCCTTTACTGATTTTTCGCATCCGTTCAGCCGAAGAACTCGAAGAAATGGTCGCCTGTCCGACGATTGAACCGGAGATGATAATCCATTGCCCGCGCCGACGCTGTCCGGATTGCGGTGCGCCTTTATATACTAAAGCCCTTTACGTTTTGCCGGCCGTCTGCTGGCGTTGCGGCGTTCCGATGAATTTAGCCTTCCTTGATATCGACGGACAGATCGCCGGACCGGAGTTTTTCTCAGAAAAAGACCGCCAGACTATCCGCCTGCAGGGCGTCATCCTGCGCGATACTATGCGGCCGGGCGACAAGCAGCGCCTTGTCAACCATATCTGCCCGCATTGCGGCGTGGCGACCGGCAATGCTTACCTGCGTCAATTGAAACGCTACGAACAGCGCCTTTTGGTACAGAATTCCGGTTGCTATTGTCGCCAGTGCCATCGACATTTCGATGTACTGTAACAAATCCCTGAGCGTGACAAGGTTTACCTCTTTGAGGCCTAACACTCAACACGCATTTTAGTCGGCCAACCCGGGCGTTTGATTCCTGCCAATACCGCAAAAAGGGCAATCTTACGATTACCCTTATGCGGTGTTCCTCATAGAGAGGAGGGAGGAGGGAAATGGTTATTTATCGCTGGTCATGATGAAGAACGGTTTCTGCTCGAAACTCTCGAACTTCGGACGCAGGCGTTCGGTATCATAAAATTTCGCGACATCTACGACCTTCTTGGTGCTGGTGACGACTTCCAGGTTGGTGTGACCATAGACGCCGTTGCGCAGGTTGACCAGCAGGCCGGACTGTCCTCTCAGGATCAGCTCGAAGGCGTTGTTGCCGTAAGCCATCGGAACGATCGAATCGAAGGCGTCCGGGTGGCCGCAGCGCACCAAGTAACCGAGTTTCTGGCCGATGACTTCGATCTTACGACCGTTATTGTACTTACCGGAAAGGTCTTTGAGCTGTTTGCCGATAACATCACCGATACCGCCGAGCTTCTTATGACCAAAAGCATCTGCGTCATCGCCCTGGAACATCATCGAGTCCTGTTCCTTCATCATGGCGCCCTCGGAGATGAGTACGGTCGAATAATGGCTGGGATTTTTTCTGCGATCACCGACCATCAGCTCAGCCAGATGTTCCATGCTGAATTTGTATTCCGGAATGACACAGCGATCGGAAATCCCGGCCAGAGCCGGCACCAGCGCCGAGAATCCGGCGTAACGTCCAAAAACCTCGATGACCAGAAAACGTTCATGCGAACCGGCGGAGGTGCGCAGGGCGTTGGTCAGTTCGATGGTGCGGGCCACGCAGGTCGAAAATCCGATGCAATAGTCTGTTCCGGGTACGTCATTATCCATAGTTTTGGGAATGCCAACGACTTTAAAGCCGGCCTTATGCAGGGTGACGCCGTAGCTGAGCGTGTCGTCGCCGCCGATCGGGATCAGGTAATCGACGCCTAAAAATTCCAGATTCTTCAGCACTTCCGGGGTCAGATCGTTAACCGGGGCTGTGTATTGATCTTTTAAATGATCCGGCACCACGTCTAATTTGACATGACTGGGACGAGTACGGGATGAATGTAAAAACGTCCCGCCGGTCCGGGCGATCTTGTTGACAATGTCCGGAGTCAGGGAGATGAAATTTTCGCTGTTGTCAGCCTCCTTATCGCGAATAACGTTAATCAGACCGGCCCAGCCGCGCCGGATACCGATCACCTCGAAGCCTTCTTTCAATGCTCTTAAAGTTACTCCGCGGATGGCTGGATTCAAGCCTGGTACATCGCCACCGCCAGTCAGTATGCCAATTCTTTTCTTCAATTTATTCTCCTTTATTATTTCAATTAAAGATTTAAATCAATAACGGCCAATTTTAACATAAAATCGGCAAATATTCAATTAGAACCTGTGTCTTTTCAGGCTGTTTTTTGCGGTGGCTTCTTAAAATGAATGAAGCCGATCGCCCGCCAGAATATCCACAGAATCACACCATAGGCCAACAGAAGCCCAAGGGTTATCCAATAACCTTTCAGGCTGTTGTTGAAAAAATTCATCGGCACATTCAGCAGGATTAAAAGCGGCAGACCAAAAAAGAGCGAAATCCCGCTGGCATAGACCAAATCTTCGGCAACCGGCGTCTTGAATTCCGGATCGGTTACCCGGATCATCACTAAGCCGGAATTCAATGTCCCGGTCATCTCCGCATAAACCGCGGCAAAGCGCTCGAAATGATAATTGTCGAAAGCCCGGTAGCAAATATATTTTAGCAGGTAATAAGTTGCCAGACCACCTAAAATGGACATTGCCAGGATCGGAGCCCAGTACATCCAGACCACTTTCAGGCTGATGCCGCAGATCGAACCGACGATCAGATAATCCACGAAAAGCCCGGCCGTACGGGTCATCAGTCCCTTATCGATCAGGTAACCTTTTTTGGTCTTATCCAAGACCTTACGCATGATTAATGCCACTAACAATGCGATCACAAAGTGGAAAGCCAAGACCGTTGAGACAAAGCCGCCGGCGCCGGCGGTGACCAATAAATATGCCAGGCCTTTAGCGGCCCAGAAAGAGATCAAATACACTACTCCGATTACACCGACCTGGAAAGCCAGCGGTTCGATGGCTTCCAGCGACAGGGTCAGGAATCCGGCAATCGGTTTCTCGCCGTATTTGATGACGCCGGTACGCATATCGGGTGTAATCGCATCCAACCCTTCGATCAGGGCTGTTTCGCCGCGCTTGATGCCTTTATTGACGATCACCATGCCGGCAAAATAGGCGATCAGGTAACCAACCGCGGCAATCGTCAGACCGGCCATGCCGCCCCCCGTAAAACCAAATTTCTCCCAGCCGGTGCCAATCGTAAAAGCCTGTCCCGGCCCCATTCCGAATCCCATCGGCAGGAGCAATCCCAGCCCTGGAAAGAGGTCCGGCCGCACCGAATAGATAAATACGAAGCACACCAGCAATCCGATTACACCCTGAATGATGTAACTCGAGAGCATGCTCAGCGAAAAACTCAGCGGCCCCTTGCCCCAGGAATTCTTCTCGCCACGCAGGCCAATCGCTACGAAAGTCAATGCCAGCAGATGATAGACATAAAGCCCCATCCGTTCCCCGGAAATCGGGATGATTTTCAGCACCTGTGTGCCCAGAATCAATCCGATGAAACCGGCGATCAGGTTATTCGGTACCAAATATTTTTGAAAAAACAACCCATAACGACGGAAAATAGTTCCTATTATCAGAAAGACGCTCATGAATGAAAAATCGAGAATAATGTCCTTAAAACTCAGTGTGAAATCCCACAGATTCATATTAGCTCCTTACTCGTTTATTGGTTAGGAAAATGTCTCATTATACAGAAAATCCGCCCGGCACAACCGTCTGAACATCTGCTAACCGGGACGGTATCCCGGCTATTCCCAACAATTTTCTGAACGGTTCGGATTTGCGGTTCCGTCAATCTTATTTGAGTTGATAAAAACAGGCTTTGGGCGATTCGACTTTTCTCTGTTTCTTCAGACCGGCCATAATTTTGGCGACTTCATCTTTCGGAAGACCGGTCATTTCGGCAACTTCCCCGGTTTTAAGCGGTTTTCCGGCTTTAGCCATGGCTGACAGGATCGCCGTTTCTTTATCAGACATTTTCAACCTCCTCGATAAATATTTTGCCTTTATCCTGCAAATAATACTATTGCCCGGTTGGAATATTGGGTCGGTCCAGGGCTTCCGGAACCTGCAGGCGCGTTACCAAACCCTGCGTGAGTAACCCGGCCTGATACCCATCAACGATACGATGGTCGAAAGTTCCGGTCAGTGGCAGCATGTCGCGAATAACGATCTGATCGTCAACCACAACCGGTTTTTTCTCGATCTTGCCCATCGCGATGACGGCGGGTAATTTGCCCATCGGAAATAGCGCTACCATGCCAGTCTGAAGCCCGAAAGTGCCGATATTGGTCAGCATGATACTGCCAAACGGATCCGGTGGAATTTTCAGAAACGGGAACGAAAGCCCCATATCGAAAATCCACCATTTGACAAACAGGAAGATCGGACGCCGGAATGGCCACGGAATATTCCCGATCGTATCTTTGGCGGCAAAAGCGCCCTTTTCTTTTTCGCCGCCCCGCTTTTTATCGACCTCTTGCCGGATTATCTCGCTGATTTCACTGACTGCCAATGTCTGACATTTTTTCAGGATCAAGCCCGTCATGGACGAACCGGCCACATTCACGGTGATAAAGACATTGGCGTCCTGGCGGGCAACCACGTGGCCTCTCCGAACGAAACAATTAACCTCGGGAATATCTTCATGCAGAGTCCGGGCCATTGCCGCGGCGACGAAATGGGTGATCGTCAGGCGCACTCCGGTTTGCCTTTTGGCTTCAATATATTTTAGAATTGCGGTAACATCCGCTTCATAGGTTCCATATATCCGGCTGTCTTTGGGAGCCGCATAAGTTGCAATCGCCAGCCGTCGCCAGCTGGTTGTAAGAGCTTTCTTTTCTTTCAATCGATCCTCGTCTCTTCTACCCCAAATCGCCCTTAATTTAAAACACCAATCCAAAAAAGCGAGATTTATTTCAAACGGACACCGCTGACGACTACATTTCAACCCAAAGTGAATGGTTTCGGGAATACCCGGCAGGCAACCTGAAATATACCGATTTTTTAATGAAACCAATTCTGAAACCGATCTTATCACAGTCGCACGGGCATGGTCACACCCACTGTTAACCGCATTTCAACGCGATGGCAAAACGGTTTATCTTTGGACCACTTTCAGTACCGATCAAATCAATCTGAATTTTTGCAATCCGGCAGTGCTGCTAGAAATGCTTGATGTCCTTCTGTTTTACGCCGGCCGTTTTGCCAAAATCATTCGCCTGGATGCTATCGGTCACACCTGGAAAGAGCCGGGCACAACCTGTTTGAATCTTCGAGGTGCCCACCTTTTAGTCCGGGTTTTCCGGGCTGTGCTCAATAAGGTATTTACAGATGCTCTATCATTAACAGAAACAAATGTGCCACATGCAGAAAACATCCAGTGTTTTTGTGACGGTCATAATGAAGCGCAATTAATTTATCAATTTCTGCTGGCGGGGCTGGTTCTGCACATTTTTTTTAAAGGGTCGTGCTGACAAATTGACCTGCTGGGTACAAACCCTGGAACTGAATTATGATGTATGCACTTATTTTAATTTATTCGCCTCACACGACGGTATTGGAGTTCGTCCACTACTATGATTTTTAATTGACGATGAAACGATCAATATCCAGCGTTAAAGTACCGCTCATGCTATTCTGCTGGCCATGCCCAGTATTCTGACTCTCTATTATCACTGTCTTTTCGACAGTTCCGGCAACTGGTCAGGTGCGGAAAATACCGATCAGAAAAGGGCAATCAATCGCCGGAAATTTAATTTGCTGAACCTCGAAAATCAGCTAGCCGATTCTCAAAGCCGGGCATGCCGGATTTTTATAGAATTGAAGAAAATTATAGATGTTCGAAAAAGTTAGCCAGCTTTCAATCTTTACAATACAACAAAATTCATTAAGATTGATGATCCACTATCTGGTTTCCTAAGAACTGTTCCCGATAGGAGCCGGAATGTCCTGGCAGTCAATAACTTCTCAAATCAGTCGGTAACATTCAGAATTCCGAAAGACATTTTCTCGGCAGGCAATAGCATACTTGATGATATTGATTCTCAAAATATTTTTAATATTTGTGATACTTTTTTAATAACGGCCCCCAGTTTTATTTGGCTTACTCTAATTAAATATATTACATTTCATAACATTGTGAAATACCATTTCCTTTGAACATTGAAAAGGATCCTATTATGTTTGGACATCATCAAAAATCAGTAGAAAATGTAATCGAATATTTTCAAGAAGACAATTCAGTAGAGGCGTTGCTCCTCGGTGGATCCATCGCCCATGGATATGAAAAAGCCTCATCGGATATTGATATTATGATCATGGTATCGGAAAAACGTCATGCTGAATTAGCATCACAAAATAAAATTACGTTCCTGAATAAGGATCTGTGTACTTATCCTGGTGGTTACGTCGATGGAAAATTTCTGCCTTTTAGCTTTCTACGGGAAGTGGCTGAAACTGGCAGTGAGCCTGCCCGCTTTGCTTTTCAGGGTGCTCATATTTTATTTTCACGAAATGTAGCATATGAAAAGGTTTTAAAATCAATTGTTCAATATCCCTCTGACGGAAAAACTGAACGTCTCCGGCGATTTTATGCCCAGATGCAATCCTGGTATTGGTACTTTAATGAGTCCATTAAACAGAATAATTCATATTTAATGTGGCTTTCAGTCAGTAAAATGGTCTTATTCGGCGGGCGGTTGATATTAACACACAATGAAATGTTATATCCTTACCACAAGTGGTTTCTACGAGTCCTTGAAGATGCCAAAGACAAGCCTTCCGGTATTGTTGATTGCATCCAGCACTTATATAAAGAGGCATCTGCAGAAAATGCCGCTCGATTCTTTGAAATGGTTAAAAACTTCCGGAACTGGGGAGTATCAGAAAGTGAATGGACTGCCTATTTTGTAAGGGATTGTGAGTGGAACTGGCGGGATGGTAAAACTCCAATCGATGATATTTAACGTTATCTTTATTGCACGTTGAAAATAAAGAATAACTTACTATTCGGATGAAATCAAATCTGCCGGATACACATTTGTGTGACAGGATCGAAATAATGAATCTTGCCCACGTCAATCCAAACCCGGCAATATCCTTCCGGATCCGGTTGCGGCATCTGGCTGACCCGGCTGACTAAGGCAGTCTTGCCGGTCGTAAAATATGCGATGACTTCGTTGCCGAGCGGTTCGGTCAGTTCCAGTTTCAATTTCAAAGCAGATCCAGTTGATACGCTTTGAGTAAGATGAATATCCTCCGGCCGAATGCCCGTTATAATTTCCTGCCCGAGAAATTCTTCTAATTGCCGGGGATGATTAGATGGAATCTGAATTTGGCACTGGCCTTCATCAAGCACCAGACCGTTTTCTGATTTTAAGATACCAGGTATGAAATTCATACTCGGATTACCGATAAAACCGGCCACGAATATATCAGCCGGTTTTTGGTAAAGCGCCAATGGTGAATCGACCTGGTGAACCAGGCCGTCCTTCATCACGGAAATCCGGTCACCCATTGTCATGGCTTCGACCTGATCGTGAGTGACATAAACCATGGTTATTTTCAACTGCTGATGGAGTTTTTTTATTTCCGTGCGCATCTGGAGGCGTAGTTTGGCGTCCAGATTCGACAGAGGCTCATCAAACAGAAAAACTTTGGGATTGCGTACAATCGCCCGCCCCAGAGCAACCCGCTGACTCTGACCGCCCGAAAGCTGCTTGGGTTTGCGTTTCAACAGACTGGTTATTTCAAGAATTTCTGCTGCTTCTTTAACCTGTTTCTCGATTTCTTTTTTCGGAAAATTGCGCAGTTTCAGACCAAACGCCATATTTTCGTATACCGTCATGTGCGGATAGAGTGCGTAATTCTGAAAAACCATGGCAATATCACGATCTTTAGGAGCCACATTATTAACTAATTTGCCATCTATATATACTTCACCCTCCGTGGCTTCTTCCAAACCGGCGATTATCCGCAGAGTCGTTGACTTGCCGCAGCCGGATGGACCGACCAGCACATAAAATTCGCCATCATTGATTGTCAGGTTCAGATTCTTAATAACTGTGGTTTCTTTGCCAAAAACCTTGGTCAGATTTTTAAGTTCAATAGTTGCCATTTTCTCTCATTTCGGTTAGGCGGTTAATCATTCAGTGGTATCCAATTTAGAAATTTTTCTTGATACTGAGCGGAAATTAATATAAACTTTTCACGCTCTAAAGTCAACAAATGACTTTATGAATTTGGGAAACTGATAGAAATATGACCAAAATTCTGACAACCCGCGAAAGATTCCTGCGTACGTTTGAACACCAAACCGCTGACCGCATCCCGATTACCGATTCGCCCTGGAGAACGACTATCGAACGCTGGCGCCGGGAAGGATTACCGGAAAATCAGAGCTGGGTCGAATATTTCGGCGTTGATCAGGTCGAACGCATCTGGGTCGATAATTCGCCCCGTTATCCCGAAACAGTGATCGAAGAAACCGAAGAATATAAAATCTATACGACTAAATGGGGCGCAACTCAGAAAGAATGGAAACATATTCAGTCCACACCAGAATTTCTGGATTTCACAATTACCGATCCCGACGCCTGGCAAAAAGCCAAAAGATTAATCCGGCCCGATCCGGAGCGAATCAATTGGATTGAGTTACAAAATAAATACTCACAATGGAAAAGGAGCGGCGCCTGGATTCAGGCCGGATTATGGTTCGGATTCGATGTAACCCATTCATGGATTGTCGGAACCGAGCGAATCCTTTTTGCTCTTATTGAAAATCCGGACTGGTGTCAGGATATGTTCGGCCATCTCCTTGACGTTAATCTAAAACTCCTCGATATGGTCTGGAATGCCGGTTTTAAATTCGACAGTATCTGGTGGCCGGACGACATGGGTTATAAACACAATCAATTTTTTTCACTCCAAATGTATCGGGAATTGTTAAAGCCTTTTCATAAAAAGGCTATCGACTGGGCTCATGCCAAAGGCATTAAGGCGCATCTGCATTCCTGTGGTGACATCAATCCGTTCATTCCCGAGCTAATTGGTCTGGGGCTGGATGCTCTCCATCCCCTGGAAGTCAAGGCTGGGATGAACCCGGTTCAATTGAAGAATGCTTTTGGCAAAGATTTGGTACTGAATGGCGGTATTAATGCGGTCTTGTGGAATGAACGAGACGCGATTGGGGCAGAAATGGAACGTTTGATCCCGGTTTTAAAAGAATCCGGCGGATACATATTTTCCTCTGATCATTCGGTGCCTTCCAGCGTTAGTCTGGCAGATTTCCGCGCGATTATTGACCTGGCGAAATCCTTAGGAACCTACTGACCTGCTTACAATCTGGTTTTATTCCCGTCGGCATAGTCGGATTATCATTAATAATTTCAGATAATTTCTAAGCTGAAAAATTTTCCTTGCCATTTTGAAAAAAAAAGAGTACAATTTCAAAGTTGTAAAGTCATCCGATAACTTTATGATTTGACAAATACCGAGGAGCCCGATTGAGACGTCTTACAAAACCGGTTAAAATGAATCCCAAATTTATTACCGATCCGGTATTGATCCGTTTGAATCGCTTACGATATTTCCGACGCTAAACCTGTTTACTTTAACCCAATAACTGGAAAAATCATGAACAACATCACGCCCATTAACAAACAGTCGCTCCCGGATACGATCGCTCGGGAAATCCGCAATTTCATTATCGATCGTAACTATCGCAAAGGTGACCGGCTTCCAGCCACGGCCGAATTGGCGAAGCTTTTCGGCGTTGGCCTGCCGACTTTAAGGGAAGCCATAAAAAAATTGGAAACAATCGGCACCGTTGAGGTCAAACATGGTTCCGGCATGTATGTCGGTAAGTATTTTGATCGTTTATTCCTGCCGAACCCGGTGATTATCTACAAGCCGCTTAAAAAGGAAAAACTCCTGGAACTAATCGACGCCCGGATCGCGATTGAAAGCCGTATCATTCATCTGGCGATGCCTAATTTGGATAGCGATCACTTAGCCCGCATTGAACAATTAATGCAGAGAACCGAAAACTATCCGGACGATTACCTGAAATGCGCCCTTAATTATCTGGAAGTTGAAAATATGATGCGTCAGGCAGCAAATAATACGATCCTCTACGAAATCGTGATTGCAATTACCAATCTCTATTCCGAGGATCAGCTGGAAATTCTTAATGCTCATATGCCTCGTGAAAAAGATTATGAAATCCACCGCAATCTGCTTATAGCCCTTAAGACTGGAAATGAAAAGGATGTCATCGATCTTATGGAGACACGATTTAAAATAATCCGCGATATAATTGACCGATATATGTGATTTTTGTTAGACATATTTATGGGAGATATTTCATGGGTCGGATAATCAATAAAACAACTTCAATTTGGACGGTAATGTTGCTGACGGCCGTCATCTGTTCGGCCGGCGTTACCGGAAAAATCCGGGGAATTGTCACCGATAAAACCTCCGGCGCGCTGCTGATCGGAGCGAATGTTATTCTGGAAGGTACGGTATTCGGATCCGCCACTGATCAGAATGGCGAGTATTTTATCTTGTCTGTGCCCCCGGGTACCTATGCTCTTAATTTTTCAATTATCGGTTACAAAAAGACGACTATAACGGACGTTAAGGTAATCATCGACCATACAACTACTCTGAACGTAGCTATTGAGACTCAAGCCATCGATCTGGGGGAGGAAGTCGTGGTGGTCGCCAAACGTCCGGTAATTCAAAAGGATATCACTAACAGTACCCAGTTCGTCGAACTTGAAGAGCTGACCCAATTACCCTTTAACGATGCCAAGGAAGCTTTAATGGTGCAAACCGGCATATTTATGGATCCACTTCCGGTCGTGAGCGGTCCAAACGCCGCCGGCCGCGGTGAGCAACGTTATTCGATCCGCGGAGGAGATCAGGGAGAAGTAAAATGGTTTGTTGATGGCGTCCGTGTTACGTCGCTCTTTGAAGGCCGGGCGGATCGGGGCGGCTCTTTTTCGAATATCAATATCAATTCCGTTCAGGAAGTCCAGATCATCACCTCGGGTTTCAATGCGGAATACGGGGAAGCTCAATCCGGCATTGTGAATGTGGCGACCAAAGAGGGCAAAGACAAATTGAATTTTTCATTTGAATATGAATACGGTCTGGCGGGGCAACATCATTTCGGTAATTATATCTATTCTCATCCGAGTTCTGAAAAATATCAGAATTATATCGACGATATGTACAATGCTTATGACAACTGGCTGGCTTCTTTCGGTAGCACTACGCCAACAGCCGAAGATTCGGCGGCTTTTATTGAATCCATGTCTGCCGCCGATGAGAAATGGTGGTCGAAATATCAGAAAGAATACCGCGATCACACCAATACCCCCAACGATATCTGGTGGCTGGATTATGCGTATAATTACCATAACGATTCATTGGCGTTGGGTAAACTCGATCCCAATTGGATGACGGCTTACCGTAAGAAAAACATCTATGATTACCGTAAGATTCCGGATTACAATTTTTATTTTACGGTCGGCGGCCCACTTATCAAACTTGGGGATATCCGGAGTACTTTCTTCCTGGCCACCCAATTGAAAAGCGAAGCCTATACCTTACCACATCCCAGAGATTCACACGATATAACCAACCTAACCTATAATTTTGCTTTTCAGATCAGGTCAAACATGAAATTGCGTCTGAGTGGATTTTATAATCTTGATGAAGGCACTACCATGCAGGAATACGGCCAGTTTGTCAACCAGGCTAAATTTTACCGGGGTTGGGGATCGCTGCTCGATACCAAAAACATCGACGTTAACCTGCTTTGGGACCATGTAATATCCAACAAGATGAATTATGATCTGAAATTAAGCTACTATCTGACCGATATTAAGGAATATCCCAGCGAATACACGGAACTCGGGAGCAGCTCCAACCCCGATATCTGGGGCTGGCAGCGTTACGATACGCTTTCCTATGACACTTATGTCGAACCATTCGACGCCTGGTCATTTATCTACGATCAGCATTGGCAGACCAGCGACCTGTCACTCGTCGGCAGCTGGAACTGGCAATGGAATTCGTTTAATTTTCTCAAAACCGGTTTTGAATTCCGCTATAATAAAATCGCCGAACTGAAATCTTATCGATACTCGTCATCCACTGATTGGTCAGAATACCCCGAACTTTATATGAACCGCAGTTTGAATGAAACCTATTGCCCCCTCCAATTCGCGACCTATATCCAAAATAAAATGGAATTCGAAAGCATGATTCTGAATCTGGGTTTACGCTACGACTACTTCAATGCCAACCGTAACTGGTTTGCTACCAATAATATTTACCAGTTCAGCGTTAATCCTGATTATAATGAGAAACTGGATCCGGACGGTGATCAGGTCGATTCGAATGGTAATATCAAATATTGCTGGGAAAACGTCCTCAACCAGCCTCGCGAGAAAACCGAAGCGTATCACATGTTCAGTCCGCGCCTGGGGGTCTCGTTTCCAATTACGGAAAATACTTTGTTACATTTTAGTTATGGTCACTTCTACCAGATGCCGCCGCTCGACCGGATGTTTGAGCTCAGTTACCTGCGGTCGCAGTATCTGATCGACGCCATCGCGGCGGAGAACGCCGCCGCGGCAGCCGAAGGACGCGAAGCCAGTCACATACCTTCAACCTCCGGTGATCCGGAACGGGTGGTGTTTTTGACGGCTCAACCGCTA
>Ga0172371_10005553_pt1 | contig 18654 bp, 21 predicted proteins | sample Lak12m_FD_114543 | JGI IMG/M metagenome (GOLD analysis project Ga0172371, IMG submission 114543) | Freshwater microbial communities from Kabuno Bay, South-Kivu, Congo - kab_022012_12m | ecosystem: Environmental > Aquatic > Freshwater > Lake | place: Democratic Republic of the Congo: South-Kivu...
TAAAAGCTATTGTAATGATATAGCTAATGTAGCTTTCTATAGAGGTACTACACCTGCAAATACTCAGTTTGCATTTGATAAAAATGTAACCATTTCAACTCTTTATGGCCCAGACGAAGATTGTACAGGTAACTTTTCTAATCCTTCTAACATTAGATTTAATTATCCAAGAATAGATAATAAACTAATTGTTGAAAGATATACTGGAGATACAAATTCTGCAGAATTGTTTTGTTTATATCATGGTGGGGTTTATTCTAATGAGTCTGATTTTGAAGCAACTACAAATGATGCTATTTTTGGAAGTTATTTAATATTACAAGGAAATGTTTTATCTAGTTCCCAGTTGTGGGGAGAGTATTATCCAAATTTAGGAGCTCAATTTAATTATTATCATTATATAGAATGTGATTTCACTCCTCAATTAACAGACACAGTAATACCTTCTGCAAATAATCCAGGAGGAACATATACAAACTTACTAACATCATCTGTTGTTTTAAGCTCAACAACACCTGGTGCTGAGATTTATTATACAACAAATGGAGCAGATCCTGTTCAAGGAATTACTGCAAGCAATTCAAAATATACTTCACCAATAACAATAAGTAATTCTGGTACAACTTTAAAAGCAAGAGCATTTGCAACAGGTTATAATCCAAGTGATATTGCAACACACACATATTATTATAAGTCTGCAACACCTACAGCAAGTGTAGATAGTGGTTTATTTGTTTCAGGTTCTCAAGTTATATTAAGTACAACAACAACAGGTGCTGAGATTTATTATACTACAGATGGAACTGAACCAACCACATTAAAAACAAAGTATACTGGGCCAATTACATTAAATCAAGCTTTAGGTATTACTATTACTTTGAAAGCAAAAGCATTTAGAACTGGTTTTACTTCAAGTGTAACAATGACAAAAGATTATGTTATGGCATTAATTACTCCTACTCCTGCTCCAACAATAGCAGCTGGTACATATAGTGTGCCTCAAAATCTTAAATTTACAAATACTAATGTATATTATACAATTAATGGAGATGAGCCAGTTGGTTATAGCACACCAACAAACTTTCGTTATACAAATATGGGTAGTCTTGCTGATGTCTCAATTCCAATTAATTCAACTACAACAATAAAAGCTAAAGGATTTTTGCCAGGATTTGTTCCAAGTACTACATTTACTGGTACATATACAATTAATCCAATATATACTGCTAAAGATATTGATTGTAGTGAAAGTTCAACTTTTGCAGTTGTTGAATCTACTTCCAAGAAACTAGCTTCTGGATGGGGGAATAATTATTATGGTCAAATAATAGGAGGAATTAATACTCGTGTGAATATGCCTAGATTAATTCCTGAAGCATTATTAAGTGGAGTAACTCAAATTAGTTCAGGTTATATGCACACTTGTGCATTATTATCTGATAAAACAGTTAAATGTTGGGGTGAAAATGAATCTGGGCAATTAGGTAATGGTACCACAAGTGATACAAATATACCAACTATAGTTTCTGGGTTATCAAATGTTACTCAAATTATTACAGGCGGATCATACTATGAAGGGGGATACACTTGTGCTTTATTGACAGATAAAACAGTTAAATGTTGGGGTGCAAATAATCTTGGGCAATTAGGTAATGGTACAACTGTAAACAAACTAACACCTGTGGCTGTTACTGGATTATCTGATGTAGTTGAACTTTCTCGTGGTTATAATAATAATTTTACTTGTGCAAGACTATTTACAGGTGCAATTAAATGTTGGGGGGAAAATGGTTATGGACAATTAGGTGATGGTTCAAGAGTAGACAGAAGTATTCCTGTTAGTGTTTTGGATGTGTCTAATGCAACTATGATTGAAACTGGTGGTAATCACACTTGTGCAATAGTAACAAATGGAGTGAAGTGTTGGGGTAAAAATTTTAATGGACAGTTAGGTGATGGTACAAATAACAATTATAGATTATCACCAGTACTTGTGTCTGGTTTATCTAATGTATCCTCAATCTCTTTAGGTTATATGCACACCTGTGCATTATTATCTGATAAGTCAGTTAAATGTTGGGGTTCTAATTGGACTAATGAACTAGGTGATGGAACCGATATTGATAGGTTAACACCTGTTAATGTATCAAATATAAATGTAGGTTCAGTGAATAAAATATGTTCAGGTGAATTCCATAATTGTGCATTATTGACTAGTGGTGCAATTAAATGTTGGGGTTCTAATGGGTTTGGTCAAATTGGAAATGGTAGTGGTGTCAATGCAGATTATGCTGACTTTGTTCGTGGTTTCCCTTAAAATAAATATTAGATCTTTGAATTTTTAATTCAAAGATTATTTCTTTTTCTTTTATAATTATTTTATTAAGTATATTCTCAAATACATTATATTTTGATGTTTATAAAAAAGTCACCTCTTAGTATTATTGAAAAGGTAGGTAACTTATTGTATTCACCTATTTAATTGTGATGTATATTAGTTTAGTATTTAATTAAATATGTTTAAAAACTATTGTGGATTATATTTATATAGATTATATGCAAAAAAAGAAAATGAATATAGGTATTAATGGATTGGGGAGAATTGGAAGGCATATACTTAAATTAATTATTAAGAATATACCTGACGTAAATATATTATTTATAAATGACCCTAAAGTTAATTCGAAATCATTAGATTTTTTATTGTCTTATGATAATATAAATAACAAATTAACTAAAAAACAGATTTCTTTAATTAATAACATTAGTTTATTTAGTTATGATAAATTACCCTCAAATTATATTAAAAAAATAGACGTATTGATTGATGCATCTTCAGGTAAAACTAATTTTAAATCAATTATAAAGTACAATCCAAAAATTAAGATAATTACTACTTATTTTACAAATGATTATTCTGATAAAATAATATTTGGATTTAATGAAAATGAAGTAATATTAACTAAAAATGTAATTTCTGGGTTAACTTGTGATACCGTCGCAATTTTGCCTGTGTTAAAAATATTTTTAGAATATAATATAACATATGTAAGTGTATTTTCTATTCATCCTGCATTATCCACTCAACAAATATTAAATAACTTTGATTTTGATAATCAGTCAAATATAAATCTAGATTTAGCAAAATACGTCTCTTTTATGGATACCATTATTCCTCGTGAGACATCTATAACTAACATTGTATCTCAAATTATACCTGAATTAAAAGATAAAATAAATTCATATCAGTTACGGATTCCTACTACGGATGTAACTGCCGCAGTTATTACTATTACTACTACCAAAAAGCTTTCCTTAAAATCAATATATACCAAAATTGCAAATAATAAATTTATTCTACTGAATAATAAATTAAAAACTTCTAAAAATTTTGTTGGGTCAAAATATTCTGCAATTATTGATTTAAGGTATTTTATTATTAGCAAAAATAATGTGTCATTATTAATTTGGTATGATAATGAAATTGGATATTCTAACCGAATTATAAATATATTAGAAAAGGTGATTAATTGAGTTGGGAAGAATTATCTAGTTATTTTAATTATATCTATACAACTGAAATTAAATCAGTTGTTTTTAAATATGTAGATCCAAACTATATTAATGACTATATCTATTACGAAAAAAATATATCTAATCATTTTAGATCTGGTATACCTTATATTTTGGGAAATTGTTTGGGGGTTAATAAAAAGGATATACGATTAATTTGTGCGACTTCTGAGATGTCTTATTGTTTTTCTTTAATCTTAGATGATGTAATAGATAATGATTATATTCGTTGGGGGAAAGATACTACTTATAAACTAAAGGGAGGTCCATATACTGTAGCATTATCTACTTACTTAAATTCAAGTTTAGATCAAGTTCAACCTTTTCAATTATTAAACTTAAGATTACTTCACAATAAATGGCTATTTAAATCTTTTTTATTAGAACAAAAGCTTAAAACTATGAGTAATAATTTATATCCGATAGATACATTAAATGAAATTTTATTATTAAAAACAACTAGTGGGATAATTGCAAATCTAATGATGGTGGAATTATCTACTACAAAATATAAAACTAAGTTATTTAAGTATGTGTTCGAATATAGCGCATATACTGGAATTACTGGGCAATTAAAAGACGATGTGACTGATATAAGTAAAAATAATAATCTGAAGCAAGTATCACGAAATTCAGATATTAAAAATAATTATGTAAATTATATCACCTTGCATTATTCTAAAGAAGATGTTTTGCAATTGATTAAATTCTCTGAACGAAAAGCAATATTTGCTTTAAATAAAGTAAGACAAATTTGCCCAATGAGTGATAAACAGTATAATTATTTGTTACAATGGAGTAAAGTTGCATATGAACGAACGATTGATGCATTTGAAAAATAGCTATTCTATAATTAATATTTTGAAAAAAGAGTTTAATAATCTTACCGATATTAAGTTTGCATTTGTGATTGGGTCATATAATAAAAAATATTTTTCTATATTGAGTGATTTAGATATTATAATTATATTAGATAACGAAAATTTGGATACTTTATATTCTCTTAAACTAATTCGTAAAAAACTAAAAAATAAGTATTCATTTGAAATTGATTTTATGATTAGTAATCTCTTTGAATTACAGCATAAAATCCCGATTTCGGAATTAAACGATTTTGTGATTACTAATCTAAACAATGATAAATATGTTATATTAAAAAATGATTTATCTGAGCAGTTACTTATTAAAAATAAATTAGATTCTTTAATTTTAGATTCCAGATATTTTTTTAATAAATTAAGAAATCTTTATTTTGGTGATTCTTTTTTCGTCAGAGATCGATGTAAAAAAGTAATTTCTTCAGAAAAGACTAAAATTGCAGTGTCTGCACTATTTAATATATTGCGAAGATATTTAATTATAAAGTATAATAAATATGTTGAAGAGTATGATACAATAATGGATATTATTAAGTCAGAATCATCAACTGATTATAAACTACTATTTCAATTATATATGTTTAAGAAAAATAAATGTGTTATTGATAATGTGCATTTTGAAAGGGTGTATATTTACGCAAAGCATAAATACGAATATATCACTAAGGAAGTAATGAAAATATATGACTGAAAAGTTAATTGTAATATTTAATGGTCCAAGGGCGGTTGGCAAAAGTTATTTATCTGAAAAAATTGTTAATCTTTTTAATGCTAAAAAAATAAGTATGAGTAAATTGCTTCTACACGAAGCAAATAAGCATAATATGTTAACTACTGATTTTGTTGAAGATATATTAAAGAATTCACCTGAATTGAAAGTAAAAATAATTTTGAATCCAATTATCGAAATACTTAAAAAAAACAATGTTCTTTGTATTGAAAGTGTTTATAATCAAGACGAAATTGATTTTCTAAAGAAATTCATTGCAGAAAAATATAAGCATTCAAAAGTAATATCTGTATATTTGGATAGCAAGCTGGATACTTTAAAAAAAAGATTAATGGTACGAGAACATATTAGTGAAAAAGAAGCTTTATTAAATTTAATATTAGTTAATTTAGGCAGACACAAACTGGGTATGAATTCTATTAAATATGACATTATACACCAACACGAAAATAATAACGATTCAAATAAAATAATTACTAAAATATTTAAAAATAAAAGGAGACTCAGATTATGAATATATTATTTATATACCCAGAAAAAATTGCAGGAATTAAGGTTTATTCTGAAAATGTAATCTTGGCGTTAGAAAAATACTATAAAGATATAAACTTAACTAAATTAGAATATAAAGAATTTGAGCAAGAACGCGATTACTACATAAATAATGATTTCATATTAAGTGTTTGTAATAAAAATAATATTAATTTGGTTCATATTGAATTTGATTTTGGATATTTCGGATATAAATTTTATAATAAACCATTTATAGATTTAATTACTAAATTAGTTAAAATGAATATAAGCTATACTCTTTCGTTACATAATGATTTAAGTGTCTTCTTAGATGGAATGAAAATATTAAATAAAGATACAGATAAGTTTAGTGAAGTACTATCTTTTTTAAAAACAATACCAATAAAGAAAATAATTGTACATAATCCATTATTTGATGGTAGCTTTGCACCAATATTGCCGTTAGATAATTATAAGCATGAATGGAACAAAAGAATAGATTTTCCAAATAAAACAAAAATTGTTCTTGGATTAAGTGGATTTTTACATAATGCAAAAAATTATCATGAATTCTTAAGTTTTGCAAAGAACAATAAGAATTTGTTTATAGAACAGAATATTTCTATTAATGCGCAATTTAATGAAAGAAAGGATAGGGTATCTAAAGATCGTATAGACTATAAATTGCTTTTAGAAAAATATACTGATGAACATATTAATATTGAAATTATAGATGATTATAATCTGGATAAATATAGATTATTTTTAAATTCTATTGATGTAGGGGTTTTCACACATAGTGTTGTATCTCAAAGTAGTACTGTTACTGATTACATTTATTTTGGTAAACCAGTTCTAGCAAAGGACAATTATAATAATTTATACTTAGATTTTTTACAGTTTTATAACAATGAAGATTATTTATATTATTTTATTAAGAATATAAGATCTATATTATCAAAATATGATTTAGATGGCCAAAAATTATTTTGTGAAACTTATAATGATAGGTTTGTTGCTCGAGTATATAATCTAACCTTTATAAAAAATATATTCTCTAGTTTTTCGTTTCGTTTAGCAGTTGGTGCATTATGTTATTATAATACTGATTTGTTACTATTTAAAAAACCAGGCGTTCCTTTTTTTGATATATTACATGGAGGCATAAATAAAGGAGAAACAAATATTGTTGCGTTAAAAAGAGAAATAATGGAGGAATTGAACATTACAGAAAATGATTTTGTGATTGGAGATGAAATCTGTGATTTTGAGTATCTAAAACCCTTAAAAACACAATTAAAGGTATCTAATATAGGTGCAAAAGTGAAAATATTTATTGTAAAATTGAACAAACTACCTAATTTGCCTACTACTGAAATAGAAATGTATGCAAAATATAGCTCTAATTTAATAATATATACTAATACAAAAGAGTTGATTACAAAATGTCAGATATTAAAAATGCATGTAAATCAATAACCAAAGTAGTAAATAATAAATATTTAGAATTAATTAAGATTAAAAAGAGGGTACGAAAATAAAAGTCAAATCTAGTTAATATTAGTTTTATTCAAGTAGATTATATAGTTCCTTAAATGATGATATAATTTTATGTGGTTTCCCTTTCTTTAAACAAGATGTTTTGTGATACCCAAAATTTACTGCTATTGATTCTATATTTTTCTTTTTTGCATCCAATATATCTCCCAATGTATCTGTAACAAATATTATTTCAGATGGTTTACAATTATATTTGGTCATAATTAAATCAAATTTAATTGTTTTGTATTTGTTAGTTTCAAAACCATATGTAAAATCAAATGTGTTTATAAGATTATTATTTTTTAAGTATTTAAATATATATTTTTCAAAGCCAGACGTTACAATTCCTAATTTGTATTTTTTGGATAATTCTACTAAAATTTCTTTTTTTGTATCATCTATTGTTAAATATTCTTTTATTTTATTAAAGTAAAGTATAAAATTAAAGTTCGTATTTCGTTTCCCAAATTTGGCTCGTGCAAGATGAATATTTCCTTCAAATTGTTTTTTGTGTTCTTCTCGGGTTATATTCTTTATTTTTATTTTACTAAGTTGATAATGTAGTTCATAATTTTCTTCAATAACTCCATCGAAATCAAAAACAATTATTTTTAGTTTGTCTTTATTCATATTATCTACACTTGATTTAATTTATTCCCTTAACTATCTACGTATATCTATCTAACTATAGATATGTATTTTTAAATCCCACTAAAATTTATGATTCGAGTTTAAGGTTAATTTTATGTAATGTATATCTATATCCCCATTTATTTTGTTAATTGTTTGTACTTAAATGATTGTTTCTTTCAAACAATTTCAAGAAACCAATATTTATTTAAACTATTTCAATTGTATATACTATATAATGAAGGAAATAAATAATATTGAACTTAAAGAAAGAATATTACTACAACTTGCAAACTCTCTTGTTGATCTTAATATCTATGGAGTTAAAGATCAATATCCAATTTCTTCAACTTTTATTTTTCCAAGCTTATTTAAGTTTAGAGAAGATATATTTAATGCAATTATAAAAAATATTGATTCCTATCATGAAATTATGCTATCTCAAGTTCTTCAATTACTTTCTTTTAGAGGACTTATGGTAACACCAGAGATATATAATTTTGTACTAGATAAACTAATTGAAAAAAGAAAAGACGTAACTTTAAAAGAATCACTTGATTTAACATATCCTAAGAAAATGGAATTAAATGAAATTACTTCTTTTAATTCTGTTAAAAAATATATTTTGTGGGCTGAAATAAATATTGATATTGAATACCCAATCTTTAGAGGGTTTGGATTTAATGTTTATACAATCAATGATTTGTTTTATAAAGAATATAATTTACCAACAAGTAAGTTTATTTATTCTTGCTATATGAATGATAAACCAGTTTATTTAATAACAGGGCATAATCGTAAGCCTGGTTTTTTAACAAATCATAGGTTTTATGGTATTCTCCCTCTTCAACCAATCTATCCTAAGTTTAATGATGATAAAGATAAAATAAAATACGCAGTAGATAAAATACTTTTACATTTAGGAGTAAACAAGAAAATAGATTTAGAAGATATAGTTCTTGGAATCAAAGAAAAAGAAGGAATACAAGAAGATATAAGTGATGAAGACAAAGAAAAATATATTCAAGAAACATATAATGTTTTAAAGAAGATGTGTGGGATTGAATGATACAAACTATTTCCGAAGGTGAGATTACTGGAATTATAATTATTATTGATTCAATTAAAGATATTTCAGGAATTGATCTAAAAGATAAAGTTATTATTATAAAAGAATTAGATCAAGAATTATTATCTAATTTATTTGATGTTAAAGGAATAATTGTAGAAGATGGAAGCCTTCTAAGTCATACATCAATATTTCTAAGAGAAGCAAACATACCTTGCAAAAGAATAAAAGATGCAACTAAGATTTATAAAAATGGAGATAGAGTTATATTGTAGATATAACTGTATATAAATTATGGTCTTGAATGTTTTTCCAATAGAAATTAAAAAAGAAGATAATAAAATTAGCATAATTGTAAAATATTATGGTAAGATAATTGGATCTTGTATTTTATTGAAGTCAAAATCCAATATTTGGATTATTAATAAAATAAATATAATTAAAGATTTTAGGAATTATAAACTTGGAACTAAATTAATACATTCTAGTCTATTTATTACAAAATATAAATTAACATATGAATTAAATTTAACTTCAAATAATGAATTAATTTCCTTTCTTCTTAAGATTGGATTTATTAAAAAAGGAAAAAAGCTAATTCCTGATTTAAATAAGATTGAATATATAATGCCTTTAATTAATTTTAAAAAAGAAGAGTTTAATAAAATTAGATTTGATTTAACTCCTATTCTTTGTGATTATTATTTAGCAAATAATAAATCATATAACTCTAGTTTAAGTTTAAATACATATAAAACTTTAATAGCTAATAAGCTTAAATTAAGGGTAACTACAAACCCAGGCAAGCATAATTGGAAAAAAATACATGAGTTAATTGTTAAAGATACTCCTTTGTCATCATTAGGTGGTTTTGAAAAAAATAATATTGATATTACAAATTTCTATATTTTTGATTTGCTGACAAATAAACCAATAGGATACTTTACTCTTGGGTTTACTAGTGAATATCATAGGTTCTTTGGGCTTGAGTTTATGGGTGTTCTCCCAAAGTATAGATGTAAAGGTGTTGGTAGTAAAATAATTAAGTTTGCAAAGAAATATGCAAATAAGCAAGGCTATAAAAGATTATTTTCTGTGCATATAAAATCTGAAGACCACATAAGAAGACTTAATGAGAAAGCTGGTTTTATTTATGAGAATACTTATGTTAATGTTACTTTAGAAGATGGTACTAGGTTTGATTTTTGTCCAATCGCATATTATAATAGATGTATAAAGAATAAGTATAATATAAAGAAAGAAGTTGTTTTTGATATAATGTATTGCTATGTTTAGTTTCTTTTGTTTTATATTAGTATAAATTAAACTAATTTAGGTCTATTTAAAATATAATCACACATTTCTTTAACTAGATTTTCAAAGTTTTTATTTTTTGCCCAAATTTCTTTAATCTTTTGTATTAATCTTTGGTGTATAGGGTAGCCATCATCCTTTATTTCAATTATATTATTAAATTCATAATTTACTATTGTAGTAACTGATTCTTTAAGATCCTGAATTTCTGTGGGCGTTAATCCTTTATTTTCACAATAATCCCAAAAATAATAATGGAAGAATAAATGCATTAGTTCATGTACAAATACTAATAATTCTAAATTTTGTTCAAGTATTTGTTTTGAAAAAAATATTCCAAACCAATTTTTGTTTTCTCTATATTGATATGGGCAACAACCAAAAGTAGTATATTTGCAGATTATATATTCTACTGGAAACTTTTTGGAATGAATCTTTTCTAATCTTTTAATTATTTCTAATTTATTCTTTTTAATTTTGTTTTTTAGCTTTATTTTAAATAAATAAATATGTTCTTTTGAATAATATGGTTCTATTGTTTGTATTATAACTTTTATTTGCTCTTCTTTTGATTTATTTACTACTTTGGTTTTAAATTCTTCTGAATAATCTTTTAATCTATCTACCCCATATGTGGTGGGGTAATTAATAAATTTTATCCAATTTGATATATCTTCTTCTTTTGAGATTATATATTTTATTTGAACCATACATAGGCTACTAGAAGAATATCTTTAAAATATCTTTGTTCTTCTATTATTATTAAGATATTAAATATAAATATGTGAATCAATATGGTTGAAAATAAAACAAAACAAAAAGCAGAAAGCGCAAACGAGAGAACAGAAAGAATAGATTTTCATAAAGAAATTAGAAATAATAATTTTAAAACATACTTGTTATTCCTTTTCTTTTTTGTAATTATATTTTTAATTGCTATTGCACTTAAAGCAATCTTTTCTTTTGCAGGATATGGTATACTTTTTATTGCAGGAGTTATTGCTATTATCTATGGCTTGGTTGGGTATTATATAGGAGATAAACTTGTTTTAATGTCAAGTAAAGCAATAGAAGCAGATCCTAGAAAATATTTATACTTACATAATACTGTTGAAGGATTAGCTATTGCAGCAGGAATACCAAAACCAAAAGTATATATTATTAATGATCCTTCCCCAAATGCATTTGCAACTGGAAGAGATCCTGCTCATTCATCTGTTGCAGTAACAACTGGTCTTTTAGATTTAATGAATAGAGAGGAAATTGAAGGAGTTCTTGCTCATGAGCTCTCACACATAGCAAATAGAGATATTAAAGTTATGACAATTGTTTCTATTTTATTTGGGTTTGTTTCAATTATTGCTGATATTGCGCTGAGAGGAGTTATTTTTGGAGCAGCAAGTGGAGGAGATGATAGAGGTAACGTTAATTGGGTAGTTATTGTTATTGCTCTTGTGTTTATTGTTCTTGCTCCAATCTTTGCTATGCTTGTTCAGTTTTCTATTTCAAGAAAGAGAGAATATTTAGCTGATGCTTCTGGTGCAAGACTTACTAGATACCCTCAAGGTTTAGCTAATGCACTGCGTAAGATAAATAAGTCAAGTATTCCTGTTAAAGAAGCAAGTGAAGGAACAGCACACCTTTATATTTCAAATCCATTCAAGAAGAAGAGTTTTTGGAATCTTTTTTCAACCCATCCACCAATTGAAGAAAGAATAAAAAGACTTGAAGCAATGTAATAGCCTTTCTTGAAGTAAAGAAAGCCTAGGGAAAGAAACTACAATTATTTTTAAAAAGAAAGGTTAATCAAAGAAACTACTTGTATTTATAGAAGTAAAGAAAGTCATAAAAAGCAAAAGCTTTTTAGGGCACAGAAAAATCTTTGATTTTTCTTGTTGCATAGGGAAAGATAGTTTGCCTTTATAGAAGTAAAGAAAGTTAGATAGAAAACAACTACGTTATATTTGTTGGACGGTGCTTTATGATCAAAAGAATAATTTCTTACTTTAAAAATAGAAAATTAGAAAAAATAAATAAGATAGAGAACAGAAGAAAGGAAATACACTCTGCTCTCTCTGAATTATCATTTTCAAAGAAATTTTATTCTTTCCAACGTCTTGATAAAGAGATATTATTATTAAAAATTGGAAAAGAAGTAATAGATATATCTAAAAATAGGGGAAATAAAAGAGTATCAATGAATATTGATATTTTAAATGATTTATCTAAAAAATATGATTTAAAAAAAGCAACAATTATTCATCAGCATGTTAATTCTAATCATATTTCTCAAGAGGATTTTATGGCTTTTTGCAAGATGTATAAACTATTTGGTATTTCTAATTTTGCAATAATGCTTTTAGATAAAGAACACAATGAAATTGGAAGATTGCATTATCTTTTAACTAATAAATTTACTGAAAAAATAAAAAATAAAGATCTATATCAAATAAGATATGACTTTTTTGAAATTAATAGACTAAAATGGAGTTATTTGGATATAACTTCTTCTGCGGAATTGCTAAATCAAGGAATAATTAGTAAGGCTATATTGTTTTCAAAAGATTATAAATTAAATGAATCTGGGGCAATTGAGAAAATAAATTCAACTAAAAAATAACCTTTTTTTCTCATCCCAAATATATCCCAATTACATACCTTTAAAAATTAATTGGTTCTATTTCTATTACCTATAGAGTATGGAGAATTATTATGGTTAAGGTACATGTAAGATTTGATAAAAAACATGATGAAATTTTAGATTATTATGTTAAGAATGGGTATTATAAAACAAAAGCAGATGTAATTAGAGCTGGATTACTTGTTTTGTATAAAAAATATCTTTGTAATCCAAAGACAGGATATACATATGATGTAAAGAAGCCTGCAGTTATTTCCTCCCCAAAAACTAAAATTAAATATATTGTTAAAAAAACAGTTGTAAAAAAGAAGAAAGGGAAAGATAAAAAATGAGTGAAATGGTAATTGAACTTAAAAGTAAGCAGAAAGACATAGTTACTGAACTATTAAATCAAGGTTATGTTAATAGTAATGCAGAAGCAATAAGATTGAGTTTAATTGAGCTACACAAGGAAAATAAAAGAGAATTTTCAAATAACCTAGAAGATGATACAGAAGAAGATAAAAAAATGATGTTAGCTGTTGTTCAGGATGCAATAAAAAATACAAAGAAATGGAATACAGAAGAAAATTTTTATTCGAGATTTCCTCATCTAAAAAAGTATTATAGAGGAAATAAAGATGTATGAGATTATCTATTGCCCAAATTGTTTAGATTGCCTGGCAAAATTAGATATAGATATTCAAGTAAGGATTACAAAAAAAATAGAACAATTAAGATATGAAAAACAAAGAAGGCATTTACATCATGGCATTTCTATATTTGTGGATCAAGTAAATCAATATAGAATTTGTTATGAGTTATTTGAAGATTCTAAAATAATAAGAATTGATTTTATTGGTAATCACAAAGATTATGAAAAATGGTATAAACAGTTAATTTAACTAAATATGAATTATTATGACTATAATTAAAATTAATGTTCCTAATAGAATGCATTATTTTATGAAAAGACATTCTAAGAAAGATTGGGATGAATTCATTCTAAAATCCATTGATAGGGAGTTAAAGCAGTTACAACTAAATTCAGATATTAGATCTTGTAAGGCTGCAGAAAAAGCAATTAAAAGAGGAGAATGCACTTCTTTTGATGAATTAATTAAAGAAATGGGATTAGAAAAAGAATTTGCAAAAAAGAAAATAAAGAAGAAGAAGACATATGCAAGGAAGAAATGAAATTTTAGAGATTGTTGATCTTATTGATAAAACAAACAAGAAGAACCAAGTAATCATAAATCTAATCTCTAAAACAAATTATAGAACCCAAGCTAATCCATACAATAAAGAAGAAAGAATTATTGAACAAATAATTCCATTAAAAGAAAATAATTATAGAATGAGCGGAACTGATTCAGGGTTTGTTTCTCGTCAACTTAATTTTGGGTCTATTACAATTATTAAAGAAGTTGGAGCAATTTTTACTTATAAAAATAGTGTTCTTTCTAAAACTAAATATTATCCAGCAGCATATAATCTTGCCAAGCCTTATTTAACAACATCAACTCTTGAGCTTGAAGAAGTGCTATACAATACTTCTATTCTTAGATTAAATAAAGAATTATCTCTTGCTACAGAAATTTTAGGAAACGAAAAAGAAAAAATAGATTTCTCTCTTTTAGATGGTTCAATTATTCCTCAATATATAACAAGGCCATCATTAGATTCTAAGCTTTTTTATGATTATAATAATTTAGTTAATAGGTTTATTGCATTATATAATTTATGTGCAGCAAAAGAAACCTTTCTTGTTGGTGTTATTGAAGATTCAAGAGCAGATAGATTTTTTAATTTTTTAAAAGATGAGGTTATCCCAGAAACAAAGCTTGAGACTGTAATTTATGATTCAACTTTAATTTCTTCTCTTCTTAAGGTTGGAGAAAGAACAGGAGTTATGCTATATACTAAAAAAGCAAAAGATCATCCAATCTTAAGAGATTTCCCTGAAGAAGTTACTAAGAATCTTTATGTTGTTTACTTGATGCTTTCTGAATTTGATTATCCATTAAGATTAGAGTTTATTTATTTTCCTGAGTTTGGTTTATCTTTAAAGGAGTATACAGATAAATTAGTTTCAGCTATTTCTTTTGTTTCAGTTCATAACAGGCAATATGTTTATCCAGCTCCTTTAGTTGAAGCAGACATAAGATCACGTCTTAAAGAGAACGAAATTGAGAGGATTATGACAAATATTTTTGAAAGAGCAAAGATATTTGGGCTTCGTGGCCAGCGTAGAAACGGAAGAATGTTCTAGATTCTTTGTTTACTCAAATTATTTTGAGTAATTGCTTTTTAAATAGTTTTAATTAATATTTATTTATGACAAACGATATTAAAGAAAAAATATTAAGTCACTTAATTCATTACCCAAAATCTACTTTTTCTGATTTATATAATTTAAATAAAGATTTTCCATCAAATGAATTTACATACTATCTAAATAAACTAATTGAAGAAGGTTTTATTGAAAAAGATGAAAATAAAAAATATTCTCTAACAATAAAAGGAAAGAATTTAGAAGCTGATCTTGATGGTAAAACAGGAAAACAAAGAAAAAAACCATTTCTTGCTCTTCTCTTGGTTATTAAAAGAGAAGATAAATATTTATTATATCATAGATTAAAGGAACCATATTTTGATTTCTATGGTTTTCCAGGAGCTAAAATTGATTTCTTTGAAGAGGTTCTTGATGCTGCTAGAAGAGAACTACATGAAGAAACTAATTTAGCTGGAGATGGAAAGATTATTGCAATTAGTAATGTTAGGACTAAAGAAAATAATGAAGAATTATCTCATTTTGTTCAGTTTGTAGTGTTGTTTGATAATCCTAAAGGTGAGTTAATTGAGAATAGTATTGAGGGTAAGTATAGGTTTGCTTCTTTGTCTGAATTCATTAAATTAGATAAAGAAAATAAGTTATTTCCTGATATTATGCAAATAATTGAGAAAGCTAATAACTTTAATGGTAGAATTTCTATATTAGAAATGGCAATTACACATAACAAAACTAAGTTTATTGACTTTAAGGTTAAGGAAATACATTAGAATCTTCTAATTTTTTCTTGTTTTTTCATATATTCTATAAAAACAAATGCTTGGTTTTAGAATCCAAACAAGATTCTTTATTAAACCCATTCGACCATATATACTACAATGGTTTTTTTATAACTCCCCCTAAAGTTATGTTTAAACCACTTTTGTTTGGTTTGAAAACCAAACAAAAACTTCTTTTTTTTAAGTTTAATTAAACAGTTCTATTTTTAATAACATCATGACATAATCATGATATACTATGACAGAAAATGATTATATCAAAAATAAGTCAAAGCAAGAGATAATGGAATTACTTCTTGGAAACGATTCTAAGGAGTTGGGTTTGAGTGATATTATTCAGATCCAAGAGAAGTTTGCAGATCCATTGATTCTTTCAATCATCATGCATCAATTAATACAAGAAAGAAAGAAAACAAACCAAATATTATCAGATATGCAAGAGAAATATGAAGTATTATTTAATCTTCTAAAACAAAAAGAAGAAATAAAGAATAATGATTTTAATGTTCTTGCAGAAGTAGATGATAAGATAATATCATATATAAGAGAGAAAGGAAAAGTTGATGCTGAGATGGTTCAAGAGAATTTTAATTATAAAGGAACAAATGCAGCTTCACAAAGATTAAACAAGCTTGCAAGAGAATCATACTTAACAAAAATCCAAGCAGGAAGAAAAGTATATTTTATTGTGAAATAGAGTAATAGATTACCTATTCTTAGACCCCCTCTATGTACAATAAACCCCGAAAATATACTTTTTTTCTTCCTTCTTCTTTTCTTGCCAAAAAGAAGAAAACTAGATAATAGATAAAAGAAAAAAATAAAAACAAACACGAAAAAAATTTAAAAGAAAAACAAATAAAAAATAAAATAGAAATAAAAAAGAAAATTTTTAAAAAAATAAAAAGAAGAAAAAAGGTGTGTTATTCACCTTCCTTCTTTTCTGCCACTTATTCTTATTTTTAAATACTTCTAAGCAAATAATAGTTCTTTTAAATCTTATTTATCTTAATATATATGGTGAAATAAAAATGGAAGAAAAATCATTTGATGTAGTTATAGAAATGGATAATGATACTAAACAATACTTTGCATCTGTTCCTGTATTACCTGGCTGTTACACATATGCAGAAACATTATCTGAGTTATTAATAAATATAAAAGAAGCAATTGAGCTTCATCTTGAAACAATAAGTGAAACCCCTAATTTTCAAAAAAATAAAGTACTTGGATTGGTGAAAATAACTGTATGAAATTGTTAGTTATTTATCCTGAAGAATTAATTAAAGTGCTTATAAAAATGGGTTTTGAAGAAATCAGACAAAAAGGTTCTCACAAAACTTTTAAACACACAGATGGTAGGATTTTAACTGTACCTTATCATTCATCAAAACCAATTCCTGTTGGACTTCTAAATAAAATTATAAAACAAGACTTAAATCTAACTAGAGATGAGTTTGTAGAATATTTTAAATAGTTGATTTCTGAAATAATATTTTTTTTAGATATTACAACAACCTAAATTTTTACAATAAAAGTGTTTTTAAATATAATCTTATTATACTTAGCCCTGTAGAAAGGATTTAAAACGATTTGCTATATATATATTCTATGGATTCACAATAATATATAGGTGTAAACCCATATACTATTTCCTAAAAATAAGGATTTATAGAGGGTTTTTATAGACCTATTATACTATAAGTATAATTTAAGAAATATAAGAAAGAAATATATGCTTAATAAAAAGAAATCAGTTTCAGCATTAATAGCAACTATTCTTTTAGTTGTTGTTTCAGTTGTATTAATTGCAATTCTTCTTGGGTGGGGAAAAGATTTTACTCATAAATCAACAACAGGTGCAAATAAGATCTTGCAAGAATCTGAGTTAAAAAGATATGTTGACGTAAGAGGAGTTTTTATAACTAAAGAAAGTAGATTAATTCTTGAAAACAAACATTTAACTGAGGATGTTAATATTGTGGGGTATAAGATTTATTCTGATCAAACATATTCTTTCTTAAATAGTTATCAATCTCTTGCTAGTCCTGTAATTATTCCAAAACAAAACGGATCAGCAGTTATTGATGTTGCTTGTTTTCCAGGTAGAAATTTTAAGATGGATTTAGTTTTATGGACAAATGAATATATTCCTTTGGAGATAAATCCTGAATACATTGAATATTCTTGTTATAATCATGCAGTTGAGATTGGTGAAGTTAAACCATTTAGTTTAAGTTCATGTCAAAATGGGAAATGTAGTATTCAATGTAAGTTTCCAAACAATTTACCATGTACATATCCAAATGGGGATACTACTTCTTGGTCAACAACAATTAATAGTTATACTTATAATTCTAATATTATAACTTTATCAAGCCCAGTAACTTTAACTCCAAGTAATTCTGATATTAATTTAGGTTTAGTTGCATCAACTAATGATGTTACAATTACTTTTGATGATGGTAATAGTTTTACTTCAGAAAATATAGTTAATACTAATTTTAGTCCAGAATCTAGTGATTGTCCAACAGGTTTTATTCCAGTTTCAGGAAATATATTGTATGGAACAGAATCTGGGATATATACAAGCAAGAAAGGATTTTGTGTAGCTAAGTATGAGATGAAAATAGATGAAACAGGAGATGGTTTAGGAGATGCAAACACCTCTTGTCAAAACTCAAGTTATGCAACTTGGAATAATAGTGCTTCA
>Ga0172371_10005554_pt1 | contig 18652 bp, 14 predicted proteins | sample Lak12m_FD_114543 | JGI IMG/M metagenome (GOLD analysis project Ga0172371, IMG submission 114543) | Freshwater microbial communities from Kabuno Bay, South-Kivu, Congo - kab_022012_12m | ecosystem: Environmental > Aquatic > Freshwater > Lake | place: Democratic Republic of the Congo: South-Kivu...
AAGTCGAAGCTGTCAACCAAGAAGGCCGCCTGCGCCCGCGTCTGACCCGTCCAGGAAAAATCGCCATGCAAAAAATCACCGCCCTCTTTCGACCCCTCTTGACTTTACATAGTCAGTCTCCTGGGCCCAACAATCTACACACTTTGGCGACCTCCGACTAAGTATAGTCCGCCGCCTCCTTTCGGATAATCCCCGCGGTCTACCAATTTTGGGGGACGGCCGAACCGCACCCCAAACCGCGCAGTATTCCCATATTTGCGAATCCCGAGACTAACCCGCGTAACTGGCCTTGAACTGCCCAGGGAGGATACTTACCATCCGCGTGCCTTTCCCTGGGGTGGGTATTCGCGCCCTCCGAACGTGCATTCGCGGAACTTCGAGATCCCTTTCGTGAGAAGCCTGCTGCGAGCAACCGGGCTTTCTTGGCCCCGGCCCGCCCGGCGAGTCCTTCTCGTCGCGCTGGTGGTCCTGGGGGCGTCGTTGACTGCCCATGGGCAGTCAAACGCGACGGCCCAGTACCAAGCCTATCGGCTCCAGCACAAGTCCGCGGCCGATGTCGAGAACATCGTCGCTCAGATGCTCGCGAACACCGGGACCGAGACGCACGTGGTGGCCGACCCGGGGGCCAATCAAATCCTCGTCCGCGGGCCGGCGAAGGTCCAGCAGATCGTCCGGGACCTGATCGCTACGATCGATGTTCCTGGAGAATCAGCCGATGGCGAACGAGAAGCAAAGGCGACGGTAAAGGCCTATACGTGCGAGGCAAGTCGCCAGGATGAAGCGGTTGCGAAGCTTCGCGGTCTGTATGCGGCGCGCGACGACGTGCGTGTGGCCGCCGACCCGCACGCGGGGCGACTCCTCGTGCTCGCCCCTCCGGGCATCCACGAACAGATTTCGCGGAATCTGGCCGCATTCCGAGGCAGCGGCGACGGCACGTCGGCCAAGACCGGCCGCACCGCAAGGTCTGAGGTCTTGCCGACCTCGCTCGAACGGTTCGTGCCTTTGGCGCGTTTGCCCGGCGAGCGTATGGAGACGATCCTCCGCGAATTGCTCGGGCCCCGGCTCGTTCCCACGGGGCAACCGCACCAGTACCGCTTTGTCGACGCTTCGGGCCGCCGCGTCGAGGTGCTCTTCGATCGCCAGGGCGGCGGCGTGCGGGTCGCCGGGGCAACGCCCGTGGTCGGTCAGTTCGTGCGTCTGATCCAGTATCTCGACGGCGATCCCGACGGTGAGGGACGCGTCGTCCAAGCGCTCCCCGTGCGCAATGCCGATCCGACCAAGGTGCGGGAGGCCGTGGAGGCGTATCGAGCCGGGGCGGCCGAAGCGGCGCCGCGCCGGCTCGCGCCGCAAGGGCCCGACGACCGCGGCACGCGAGGCCACAAACAGAAGCCCGCCGAGCCGGACGGCAACGACCAGAGTCGGCGCTACAACCACGCCGGAATCGAGTTGGTGAGCTACCTGTTCCAGCCGGGGGGCGGCGGTGCAGCGTCGGGCGCAGGGGGCGCGCCGGCGGCAGGTCCCGCTGCGGATACGGCCGGCCCGAAGGCCCCCGCGAAAACCGCGCCGGGGCAGCCGGCCGAGCCGGAAGATCGCCGCGATCGCCTCCGGGAATTCGGACCCGACGTGGAAATCGAGACCCTGCCCGACCTCGACGTGATTATCCTCCGCGGCCGCGACCGCGACGTCCAGGAGCTCCGGAGGATCATCGAGGAGATCGAGCGACTGAGCGCCGAGACCCAGCCGGTCATCGAGATTTATCCGCTCAAGCACGTCCGGGGCGACGCCCTGAGCCTGATCGTCCGCCAGGTCGAGGCCGACTTGATCGCCGGCCGCCAGGGACGCGTGAGCATCACGCCGCTGGTGAAGCCCAACGCCTTGCTCTTGATCGGCTGGGGCGAGGCGGTCAAGGCGGCCAAGGAGCTGATCGGCAAGCTCGACCAGCCGGTTGCGCCGGAGACGCAGCAGCGGGTCTTCCGCTTGAAGCACGCCTCGGCCACGACGGTGGCGGCCACGGTCCACGAGTTCTTTCAAGGGCGAACCGGGCTCGCGCCCAAGGTCCACGCCTCGGCCGATTCGCGCACCAACTCCCTGGTCGTGGAAGCAGCCCCGCGCGACCTGGCGGAAGTCGAGCTGCTGCTGGAGAGACTCGACACCGACTCCCTCGAGACCGTCCTGCAGACGCGGATCTTCAAGCTCCAGAATACCCTGGCCAACGACGTCTACGCCACGCTCCAAGGGGCCATCGACGCCGCACGGGGCGGCGGGACCGCAGGCAAATCGGCCGCCCTGGAGTTGCTCACGGTCGACCCGAAGGGGGAGCGGATCCTCAAATCGGGCATCCTCAACGACGTGCGGGTCACGCCCGACGTGCGGCTGAACACGCTGGTCGTGTCGGCCCCGGCCGGGAGCATGGACCTGCTGGCCGCCCTGATTCGCCAGTTGGATTCGCCGGGCGCGGTGGCCCAGATCAAAGTGTTCCGCATCGTCAACGCCGACGCGAACGCCCTGATCCAGATGCTGCGCGGGCTGTTGCCGGCGCAGGGGCGCGGGGCGCAGTTGTCGGCGGCGGAGGGGGAGTCGTCGATCGTGCCGATGCGGTTTTCGAGCGACTCGCGGACCAACAGCATCATCGCCGTCGGATCGCCCGGCGATCTGAAGATCGTCGAGGCCCTGCTCCTGCGTCTCGATACCCAGGACGTTCAGCATCGCAAAACCGAGGTCTACCGGCTGAAGAACTCGCCGGCCAACGACGTGGCCGTCGCCGTCAACGATCTCCTGCGGAGCCAGCGTCAGTTGCAGACGGCCATTCCCGGCGCGCTCAGCCCGTTCCAGCAGATCGAGAGCGAAGTGGTGATCGTGCCCGAGCCGGTGAGCAACTCGCTCATCATCTACGCCACGCCGCGCTTCTTCGAGGAGATCCTCAGCCTGGTGGAGAAACTCGACGCCGCGCCGGCCCAGGTGATGATCCAGGTGCTGATCGCCGACCTCTCGCTCCGCAACACCGACGAGTTCGGCGTGGAGCTCGGGCTCCAGGACTCGGTCCTCTTCAACCGCAGCCTCCTGGAGAACATTTCCACGCTCACCAATACGACGCAACAGAGCACCTCGTCGGGGATCATCACGTCGACCAAGCAGCAGATCGTGTCGGCGACGAATACGCCGGGATACAATTTCAACAGCAGTTCCATCGGCAATTCCGGGAGCAGCTCGTCGCTGGCCAATGCGAGCCAGACGGGCGGCCAGGGGCTCTCGAACTTCTCCCTGGGACGCATCAACAACGACCTCGGCTACGGGGGACTGGTGCTCTCGGCGAGCAGCGAGTCGGTGAGCATGTTGATTCGGGCCCTCCAGGAATCGCAGCGGCTGGAAGTGCTCGGCCGGCCGCAGGTGATGACCCTCGACAATCAGCCGGCCTTCATCCAAATCGGCAAGCGCGTGCCCCGCATCACCGGGACGCAGGTGAACCAGATCGGCCAGGCCAACACGATCGATCTCGTCAACGTCGGCCTCATCCTCGGCGTCACCCCCCGGATCAGCCCGGAAGGGATGGTCGTGATGGAGATCGACGCCGAGAAGTCCGACGTCGGCCCGGAGTCCGAAGGCATCCCGGTCTCCATCTCCGGGAGCACCGTGATCCGTTCTCCGAGCTTCAACACCACGATGGCGCAGACCACCGTGAGCGCGCGGGACGGCGAAACCATTGTGCTGGGCGGACTGATTACCCGCGCCACGACCAAGGTCGATCGCAAAGTCCCCTTCCTGGGCGACGTGCCCGTGCTGGGCAACCTGTTCAAATACGCCCTCACGCAGAACAAGCGGACGGAGCTGTTGATCATCCTCACGCCACACGTGGTGCGCACGCCGGAGGAGGTGGAGCGGATCAAGCGGATCGAGTCTTCACGCATGCACTGGTGCCTGGAAGACGTGCAACAGGTCCATGGCGAGTCGGGCTTGACGAAGAGCGGCGGGCAGGTGATCTACCCGGACGCCAACCCGCGTGGAACAACGCCGGGCGACTCGACCATGCCGAAGCCCGCGTCGAAGCCGAAGTCGGGCAAAGAGGAGGCCCCGAAGCCGGCGCCCGGACTGGAGGCGATTCCGCCGTCGCTGCCGCTGCCGGAGCCGGTCCCGACTCCGGCCCCGGAAACGAGCAAAGTCCCCGGCAAGTCGGTCCCCCCTGAACCGTCAAACAAGACGCCGCCGGCCGCCAGTCAACGGCCGCCGCCCGGCGGAGTGGTCCCGGCGGGATATTCATCGCCCGCCGTTTCCGTCGCGCCCGCAGGACATGAAGAGGCAACGAACCCCGGAGTGATGCGGCCTGACCGTTCTCCCTACATACCCGAATCGTCCGAAGGACCGGGAGGGCTTCGGCAGGGGCTGCCGTTCTCCCAGATCGATTACCCGAAAACGCCAGACTAGATCGAGTGCCCCTGGAGCGACCACGGAACTTATCGTTCGACCGTCCCCTTGTCATCGCGTACACGATGCGACACTGTCGATCCATCACTCGCCGTCATCTCACGTCGGCCGTCGGCGGCCTGGGAATCTTGTGTTGTCTGGCCGGTCTGTCCGGGTGCGCTACCTGGAACCTGAACGAAGCGTTCTCCGGATCGGATTCCGCCACGAAACCCAAGGCGCCGGCCCGCATGACCGACATTTGGACGAATACGGTCCTCCAGCAACCGGGCCAGCTCGGAGTGCGGGGGTTCGGCGGGCGAGTGATGTTCTACAGCGACGATAGTCCCAAGGCGATCGCCGTCGACGGCGCCTTCGTCGTGCTGGCCTTCGACGACGCCCTCGGGGACCACAACCAAACGTCGCCGGAAAAGAAATACGTCATCCGGCCTGAAGAGCTGCCGAGGCATTGCAGCAAGTCCGACCTCGGGGACTCCTACAGTTTCTGGCTTCCGTGGGACGAGGTGGGCGGGCCCGAAAAGCGGATTTGCCTCGTCACCCGCTTCGAGCCGCGCAACGGCAAACCCGTGGTTGCGGCGCCCTCGCACCACACGCTTCCGGGGACGAGTCCGGCCCCCAAGGTCCCGGCCGCCGACGTAAGCGACGCACGAACCGGACCTCCGAACGTGGGCGACGTGCAACAGGCGAGCTACGAAACCACGGTGTCGGGAGCCGGGCCGCGGGACCCATTCGCCACCCTCACGATCGACGTGCCGCCGAGTTTCGTGCGGCCGGGCACGTCGGGCCCCGACGACGCGCGACAAGCTCGCTCGAAGGCCGTCACCGAGGGCAGCGATTCGGGGCAATCTTCCCTCAGCGGGGGACGGTCGCCGTCTTCTTCGGGTCCTTCGATGTCGGGAGCGACGGCAGGTACTCGCCAGGGATCGACGACGGGCGCTTCACCTTCAACTCGTTCCGGACGGAGTCGATTCCCGGTTCGAAGAGGATCAAGCGTTCCGCCAGAGTCCGATCCCGTTCGGAGGCAACCTCTCCCCGCAACGTGGCAGTCGCGTCTTCCACCGACACCTCGATCCGGCTTGTCGACGGAAACCCAGGCGAGGCCGCCAGCAGACGAGCCAGATTCTCGGCAATCACCTCCTCCGTCGGCCGAGTGACGTCGAAGCCGATCGACAAGCGGGGTTCGTACATGCCCGAGCGCGTCCGCCCCGCGACCGATGCGGTGCGGTTGGCGTCGGACGCCGAACCGCGCGGCGTGGTGACCACCGGCCGGGCGCGGCTGGTCTGACCGCCTTGCTGCGACCCGACAAATCCCTTGCGGTTGCGCGAGTCTCCCCCGACGAAACTGTCCGTCCGGCGGTTCCCGCGGATGAACCGCTCGTTGAAGTTCAACGTGCCAACGCCGCCAGCCGCGCCGCCGGTGCCCCCCTCGTTGGTCCCCAGGGGATCCTGGGCCAAGACGCTCTTGCCAGACCGTTGGTTGAACATCTGCGCCTGGGCCGCCTGCTCGGCAATGAGCCCAACGGCGACGATCAACCCCAGGTTGAATGCAGTGTGTCTCATCGCGTTGTCTTCAACTCGCCATCGAAGTCCGCGTTGTGACAGCGTGCCGCCCAATGCGCACGTTGGCCACTCCTGATTGTAATCCACAGAACCCCCGCGGCCAACCCGGCAGGATCGCGTCTCGCGTGCCAGCCGCAACTCGATGGTATTTCAGTAGTTGTGGCTAGGCGTCGGTCTTGGTTGTCTTCCCGTGGCTAGACACTAGAATACAGGGGACGGGGGCTCGATGAAGCATGAACGACCATCCCAACAAACATATCCGGGAGGCGGTCGATTATGCTCTGGAACACGGTTGGACCCTACGGAAGGCGGGACCTCGGGCCCATATCTGGGGTCGCCTCTATTGCCCGCAGCGGGATCGTGAAGGATGCCAGTTCTCGGTGTTTTCGACACCGCGAGTTCCTGAAAGGCACGCCCTGTGGATTCGGCGGGAAGTGGACCGCTGCCCGCACGCAGCCGGCTCTGAGTAACATCCCTCACGCGAGGAAGAAGCAATGATGTATGAGTTTGTGGTCACCCTGGCTAAAGGCACACAGCATTCGGACGATCTGGCGGAGGCCCTGTTCGAGGCCGGCTGCGACGATGGTTCCGTCTGGTCCCGCGGCGAGATCGTGCAGATCGGCTTCAGCCGCGAGGCGGAATCCCTCGAAGCAGCCATCCGGTCGGCAATCGGCGACGTGCAGAAAGCCGGTGTCGGTGTCGCGGAGGTGACGATGGAGGGGGCAGCCTTGTCGGCATTCGTTCGGGCCGGTTAGGATCTTCCCCAACGGGTAGGATGTGTGTTGCATCGCCCCCTGTGCCCGACAGCGTGGGGCCTTGCGGCCTGGAGCACAACGGGCTAAGTTAACGGGTTGTGACGGCCGAGTCGGGGTGTCGGCTGGATGTGCAGCGACCGAATCGCATGGACTGGAATCGGTCGGGCGGAGCTGCCGATACTCTGTGGCAATCGTCACTCGCAGAGGCAATCCCGCCAGGGGGTGGAGGGTGTAGGGCGGACGGAGGGCCGAATCCCTCATTGCGTTTCGGCGGGCCTCACGGTGTTCGGTCCGCCCTACTTGGTTGTCCCCTTTTCCGCGCGCGGTGGCCCGTCGCCAAAGGGGACAGGCACCGTCGCCGGAGAGCGAACCCGTAGGAAAACCGTTGTTCAGGCGACGGAGCCAGTCCCCTTGGGCGAGTGCTTCTTTCGGACGCACGGGAAACCGCAGTCTGCGTGGGAGGGACTTGTCCCTCGGCAGGCTGACCATAAAGACGTAGGCATTTTCGGACTTCCGGTCTTGTATGGGAGGAAACGACCAGTGGCAGACAGACGCTTCGTGACCCTCGACGGCAATGAAGCGACCGCCAACATTGCCCACTTGTGCAACGAGGTGATGGCGATCTATCCGATCACCCCCTCCTCGGGTCTTGGGGAGATGCCCGACGCCTGGGCGGCGGCCGGGCGGAAGAACATCTTTGGAACGGTCCCCCACGTGGTGGAGATGCAGAGCGAGGCGGGGGCGGCAGGCGCTGTCCACGGTTCGCTCCAAGGCGGGGCCCTGACGAGCACCTTCACGGCCTCGCAGGGACTCTTGCTGATGATCCCCAACATGTTCAAGATCGCCGGCGAGCTGACTCCGACGGTCTTCCACGTCACCGCCAGGACGATCGCCACCCACGCCCTCTCGATCTTCGGCGACCACGGCGACGTGATGGCCTGCCGCTCAACCGGCTGGGCGATGCTCGCGTCGGCGTCGGTGCAGGAAGCCCAGGATATGGCCCTGATTGCCCAGGCGGCGACGCTGGAGGCCCGGGTGCCGTTCATCCACTTCTACGAAGGTTTCCGCATCTCCCACGAGGTGAACAAGATCGAGCAACTGACCGAGGATGACGTCAAGGCGATGATCGACATGGAGCTGGTCAACGCCCATCGCCAGCGGGCAATGACCCCCGAGCGGCCGGTCCTCCGCGGCACGGCCCAGAACCCCGACGTCTTCTTCCAGGCCCGCGAAGCCTGCAACCCCCACTACGAGGCATGCGCCGGGATCGTTCAGAAGACGATGGACAAGTTCGCCCGGCTCATCGGCCGCCAGTACCACTCGTTCGATTATGTCGGGGGGCCGGACGCCGATCGCGTGGTCGTGACCATGGGCTCGGGCGCCGGCGTGGTCGAAGAGACGGTCGATAAGCTTCTCGCCGAAGGACAGAAGGTCGGGCTGGTGAAGGTCCGCCTGTTCCGCCCGTTCGACGTTCAGGCCATGCTTGCCGTGCTCCCGAAGAGCGTCAAGACGATCGCCGTCCTTGACCGGACCAAGGAACCCGGCGCCGCGGCCGAGCCGCTTCACCAGGACGTCATCACGGCGTTGGCGGAGGGTTGGCATACGTATGCCGGAACGGCCATGCCGCGGGTGATCGGCGGCCGCTACGGGCTCTCGTCGAAGGAGTTCACCCCGGCCATGGCGGCTGGCGTCTTCGCCGAAATGGCCAAGCCAGCCCCGAAGCAGCACTTCACCGTCGGGATCCACGACGACGTGACCCGGCTGAGCCTCGACTACGATCCCGACTTCTCCACCGAGGCCGACGACGTGACCCGCGGCGTCTTCTTCGGCCTGGGAAGCGACGGTACGGTGAGCGGGGTGCGGAGCACGGTAAAGATCGTGGGGGAGAACACGCCGCTGCATGCCCAGGGGTACTTTGTGTACGACTCGCGCAAGGCGGGCTCCGTGACCACGTCCCACTTGCGGGTCAGCCCGCGGCCCGTCCGGGGCTCATACCTGGTCCACAAGGCCAACTTCGTGGCCTGCCATCAGTTCCACTTCCTCGAGCGGATCGACGTGCTCTCGCTGGCCGAACCGGGGGCCACGTTCCTCGTGAACAGCCCTTACGGCCCGGACGAAGTGTGGGACCACCTCCCCGTCGAAGTCCAGCAGCAGATCATCGCCAAGAAGCTGAAGTTCTGGGTGGTCGACGCCTACCGGGTCGCACGCGACACGAACATGGGCGTGCGGATCAACACGATCATGCAGACCTGCTTCTTCAAGCTCGCCAAGATGCTCCCGCCCGACGAGGCCATCGCCCAGATCAAGGAGTCGATCAAGAAGACCTACGGAAAGAAGGGGGGCGGAAAGGTCGTCGAGCAGAACAACGCGGCAGTCGACGGGGCCTTGGGTGCCCTTTTCGAGGTGAAGGTGCCCGCCCAGGCGACCTCGACGCTCCACATGGTCCCGCCGGTGCCGGCCAGTGCCCCCGAGTTCGTCCGGGACGTCTTGGGCATGATGATCGCCAACCGTGGCGACGACATCCCCGTGGGGGCCCTGCCGGTCGACGGCACCTTCCCCACCGCCACCACCCAGTATGAGAAGCGCAGCATCGCCCAGGACATCCCGGTCTGGGACCCGAAGATCTGCATCCAGTGCGGCCTCTGCTCCCTGGTCTGCCCGCACGCGACGATCCGCCTGAAGGCCTACGACCCCGCCGTGCTGGCCGGCGCCCCGGCCGGGTTCCAGTCGACCGACTGGAAGGGTAAGGAGTATCCTGGCTTCAAGTGTACGTTGCAGGTCTTTCCCGATGACTGCACCGGATGCGGCGTGTGCGTCGACGTCTGTCCGGCCCGCGACAAGGCGGTCGCCAAGCACAAGGCGATCGACATGGAGCCCAAGCTCAAACACCTCGACCGCGAGCGCGAGAACCTCGATTTCTTCCTCACGATCCCCGACCTCGACCGCTCGCAGGTCAAGGCCGACACGGTCAAGGGCTCGCAGCTCCTTCAGCCGCTGTTTGAGTTCTCCGGGGCCTGCGCCGGCTGCGGTGAAACGCCCTACGTGAAGCTCATCACCCAGTTCTTCGGCGACCGGATGATGATCGGCAACGCGACCGGGTGCTCGTCGATCTACGGCGGCAACCTGCCCTGCACGCCCTACACGGTGAACAAGGAGGGCAAGGGCCCGACCTGGTCGAACTCGCTGTTCGAGGACGCCGCCGAGTTCGGCTTCGGCATGCGTCTGGCCGTGGACCAGCAGATCGAAAACGCCACACGCCTGCTGCACCTTGCGGCGGGGAAGGTGGGCGACGAGCTGGTTGCGGAAATCCTCAACAACAAGCAGGAGACCGACGAGGAAATCGCCAAGCAGCGGGCCCTTGTGGCCAAGCTGTGCGAGAAGCTCTCCGCGAGCCCCGATCAGGACGCCAAGGACCTCGTCGCCGCGTCGAACTACCTGATCCGCAAGAGCATTTGGAGCTTCGGCGGCGACGGCTGGGCCTACGACATCGGCTTCGGCGGGCTGGACCACGTGTTCGCCTCCGGCCGCGACTTGAACGTCCTGGTGCTCGACACCGAGGTCTACTCGAACACGGGCGGCCAGGCTTCGAAGTCCACGTTCCGCGGGGCGGTTGCCAAGTTCGCCGCCGCCGGCAAGAAGGGACGCAAGAAGGACCTCGGCATGATCGCCATGTCCTACGGCAACGTCTTCGTCGGCCAGATCTCGATGGGGGCCAATCCGCTCCACGCGATCAAGACGATCCGGGCCGCCGAGTCCTACCGTGGCACGTCGATCCTCATCGCCTTCTCCCACTGCATCGGCTGGGGCATCGACATGTCCACGGCGATGAACCATCAGAAGGAGGCGGTGGCCTGCGGCTACTGGCCGCTCTACAGCTACGATCCGCGCAACGCCGAACAGCCGTTCCAACTCACCAGCCGCAAGCCGGCCGGCGACTTCAAGGAGTTCGCCATGAAGGAGGCCCGCTTCGCCATGCTCGCCCGCTCCAAGCCCCAAGAGCACGAGCGGCTCATGGCCCTCGGCAAGGGCGACATCCAGGCGCGGTGGCAACTCTACGAGCAATTGGCCGCGGTCACGCGCGGGCAGTCGCCCGAAGGCGACGGCGGTAACGGATCCAACGCAGCTCAGACCACGAAGGAGGTGCAGGCATGAGCGTTGACCTGAGCACGGAATATCTCGGATTGAAGTTGAAGAACCCGCTGGTCATCGCGGCCTGCCCGCTCACGGAGCCGCTCGACAGCCTTCGCCGCCTCGAAGACGCCGGAGCGGCCGCGGCCGTCTTCCCGTCGCTCTTCGAGGAGCAGATCGAGCACGAAGAGACCGAGCTGACCCGCGTCCACGAGTTCGCCACCGAGACCTTCGCGGAAGCGCTGACCCACTTCCCTGAGCCGGAGCATTATCGGTTCGAGACCGAGACCTACCTCGAAAGCATCGCGGCGGCCAAGAAGGCCCTCTCGATGCCGGTCATCGGCAGCCTCAACGGCGTCTCGGACGGCGGCTGGATCCGCTATGCGAAGCTCATCGAGGAGGCCGGGGCCGACGCCCTGGAACTCAACGTCTACTTCATCCCCGCCGACATGGAGTTGTCGGGCGACGCCGTCGAGGCCCGCTACCTGGAGCTGGTCGCTTCGGTCAAGAAGTCGATCTCCATCCCGCTGGCCGTGAAGATCGGTCCCAATTTCAGTTCCCCGGCCAACATGGCCAAGCGGCTCGTCGAGGCCGGGGCCGACGGGCTGGTCCTCTTCAACCGGTTCCTCCAGCCCGAAATCGACCTCAATGACCTGACCGTCCGGCCCCGCCTTGTCTTCAGCACGCCCTACGAGCTGCTCCTGCCGCTCCGCTGGGTGGCCGTGCTCCACGGCCGCGTCGGTGCCTCGCTGGCCATCACCAGCGGCATCCACGGGCCCGAGGGAATGCTCCAAGCCCTCCTGGCCGGCGCCGACGTGGGCATGATCGCCTCGGTGCTCTACCAAAAGGGCGTGCGTCAGGTCGGCGAGATCCTCCGAGGAATGGCCGAGTGGATGGCCGAGAAGGAGTACGAGTCGGTCGCGCAACTGAAAGGCAGCATGAGCCTGGAGAACTGCCCCGACCCAAGCGCCTTCGCCCGCGGCAACTACATGAAGACCCTGACGAGCTTCACCGGGCAGCCGATTTGAGGGAGGTACACAGTACGCAGTAGGCGATAGGCAGAGGGCAGTACGCCGGGATTCAAACGGTTGGGTACAAACATCGTGACGACTCCTTTCCGTGTTGCGTGTCCGTTTCTGGAATCATGCAGACGCGCTGCCGGCGACAGCCATTGCAGACTCGCGCCTTTGCGTCGGCGGCAGGCCAAGTCGATACGGTCTCTTGCCGTTGCGTGACGCCCGCGACGGCGAACGAGTACAAATGTCGCCGGGCAGAGGCAAAGGTCTCCCCGTGGTCGATCAAGCGTGACTTGGCGACCCTCAAGGCTGTTTTCGGCAAATGGCTCGGACGGGAGTGCGGTTTGCTCACGTCCAATGCCTTCGCCAACGTGAAGCCGCCGAAAAGCGACGATCCCGACGTGCGGATCGTCACAGCAGACGAGAGCACGGCACTTTTCAAGTGGCTCGGGGAACGCTGGAACAACTGGCGGCTGCCCCTCGTCTATTTGGAGGTGGCGGCCCTCTTGGGCTGGCGGGCCACGGAAACGGCCAGCCTTCGGGAAGAGGATTTGCTGCCGGATGGATTCGTGCGGGTGGCTCTTGAGCGTTGCAAGACCAGGCGGTACAAATATGGCTGGTTGCCAGCTAACTTGTACGCCGATCTAAAGGCATGTGCGGCGAGCGGATGGGCATTCGGACGGTTCCCGGACGAGTTGCGCCGGTTGCTGATTCTGTGGAAGAAGCAACCAAACCACGCAAGGATGGTCAAGGAGTTCACCCCGAAACGGCTGGTATGTTGGATTCAAGATGAATTGAAGCGATACCATGCCGACCAGGAAGGGGAGGCGTTCACCCTCCATGACTTCCGCCGGACTGCCATTACCGGCCTGCAAATGGCCGGAGCGTCGGAGAAGGAAACCTCTCTCATGGTGGGGGCAACGCCCGAAGTGATTCGGAGGCATTACGAGAAGTTGGACGCTATGGCCATCGCCAAGCGGAACATCGAAAGACGGCTGGCGACGAATCATCAGTCCCCAGCTTTTGTAGCGCCCGTTGCGCGCGCCGCGCGAACGGGCCTTGACGAGCGGGCGGCGATGCCGCAAACTGCTATTGCGCAAGCACTTGCCGGAGTGGCGGAATGGCAGACGCGCTGGACTCAAAATCCAGTGTCCGCAAGGACATGAGGGTTCAAGTCCCTCCTCCGGTACTTCAGGGCAGATAAGGGGTTAGGTGCTTTCACGGGTGCCTGCCCCAAGGGCCGTTTCGGGGCCAATGTTGCCAAAACTGTTGCCAGCCCCAACTGTGTTGCCGGGTATTTCCGCTTGGCCGGCCCCCTTGGCCTCGTGCTTGGCCCACAACCCATCGGCCACTTCCGCCGCGTCCAGGTCAACGTAGTACGCAAGGGTGGTCGTGATACTGGAATGACGGGCCAGCCGCCGCAACACGGCGGGCATTTCCCGTTTCGCCCATCGGGTGCAAAAGGCCCTTCTCAGGTCGTGAAGGCCGGCATACTTCCCTTCAGCCTTGTTCGTGACCACCCCGGCCTTGCGGCCAATCTTGCCTACCACCCGGCCTATCTGGTGGACAGTAAGGGGCTGGTGGGTCCGCTGGTCAAGCAGCCGGAACACAAGACCGGTCCGCTCGGCTTCCGGGAACGCGGCAACCAACCACTCCGCAAAGTCGGGCGTCATGGGCAGCACTTCATCCCGCCCCGACTTCTGTCCTTCGGCCGCAATGCGGAAGGCCGGCCGGCGGCCGGTTAGGTCAATGGAGAACACGGCCCCGGGTTCCCAACTGAGGGCCACGGCCTCACCCAACCGAAGCCCCGACAACCACACCCCGCTTATCACTCGCTCCCACTCCGTAGCGTCTTGCGGGCGAACCTTGGCGACGGCCGACAACATCCGCTCATACTCTTCGGTTGTGACGGCCCGGGAACGTGCTAGGCTTTGCCCCTTCGCCCCCTTGGGCATTTCGATTGCCGGGGCCTTCGCAAGCATCCCTTGCCGCTCTGCCCAGCGTAGGGCCGCCTTCACGTGCCGTAGGTGGTGGGCAATCGTGGTTTCCTTAGCCCCCGCCTTCCGTAGCTCGGCTTGGAACCGGGACAAGAGGGCCGCGTTGACCTTCGCCAACCTGTCGGGGCTGAAAAGGCGATTCAGCTTGCCGAGAGATTCAAGGGCACTCTGCCGGGACTTCGGACGCAACGAGGATAGTTTCTCTTGCGTGTACCGCTCCACAAACTGCCCCCAGGTCACTTTCGACGGCGGGGCGTACCGCCCGGCCCGCAGTTCCTTCTCCAGTTCCCCGGCCAGCCGCTCGGCTTCTCGCCAATCGGTTGTCCCGCTGCTCTTGGCCTTCTTGCGGCCGCTCACTGGGTCGAAGTAGACGAGCCCCAAGGGCCGCCCCGGTCCGTAGGAATTCACCTTGACCACAATCTCATCGCTCATGGGGATGCTCCCAAGAAAGACCGCGAGCCGTGGCACCCGCTAGAAAGCGTTGGAAGACGCCCCGCAGCCTTGCTCCCCGGCTTCCCGGTTCACAGCTTGAACGTGCGGACGGATACCACGGCTCGCGGCCTGATTGAAACATCGCAGAATCTTCCAAAGGGTTTCTAGGCCCTGGTGGTCGGTCAGATTCGACCACCACGGGCATTATCGGCTTGCGGGGTGGGGGTGTCAACAACATTCCCGGCAACATCGGGGGCAGAAACCGAGGTTTTCCCGGGAATTCCTGCCATACGCCACCCGATACCTTGTCAGCCCGCTCCCTGCCCGCCCGGGCGTCACTTCGTCTGGACACTACATGATGCCAACGGGCTCAACTGCCGAACGGCGGACAGGGGCGGCTCGGGCGTCGGCGGGGCAGAGTCGGAACGTGTCTGGACTGAGAACGTCGGCGGGGGAACGGGATGGGGAGCAACCGGCTTGGGCTCCCCGAATAGCTGCCAATGGCCCCGCCGCAATTCTCGGAGCCTGTCGGCGGCCGATCGTGCCCGCTCTTTCTTTCCACGCAAGGCCCCCACCTGCCGGCGGTTCTCCAGGATAACTACGTCTTGCTCTCGGATGAGCCGCTCCCGCTCTTCGTGCAATTCCTTGTCGGTGGCGTAGGCGGCCTGCAATCCGCCCTCGTCTATGTCCTGGTCCCACGTCGCCGCGACGGCCTCCAACTTCGCGGCCTCCCGCAACAGTTCCAGGTGGGCCGGCAAGTGCTCGGGCGGTATCTCCAGAGCTTCCATGAGCCGCCGCAGTTCCGTGGTGTCGCCGGGCTGGGGGACGTCGGCACGTGCAAGCAGCCGCCGGTATTCCTGCCAATTGGCCGCTTGCTCGGCTTTGACTTGGGAAGCGATTTCCTCAATGATGCTGGTTGGCATTAGGGTATTTCCTTTCCTGGGGGTTAACGGACCAGTTGACAGCCCACGGTGGTGAACGCAGCCGCAATGGGCTGCCCCGTGGTCAGGCTTCGCACGTCGCACGGATCGGCGGTCGGTTGCGGGGCACCATGCGAGGCTCGAATACCACTCTTCGCCCGCCAGTCTCCCGCCGCTTGTTCAAGGCGGGCTTGGGCAGCCGCTTTGCCTTTGCACCGCCCAGCCGCCGCAACGGGCCCGGTGTCGCCGCCCGTCGTATCCTCGGCAGTCTCGTTTTCTTCGTCACCTTGGGGCACGAATCCGGGACTGCCTCCGAGGGCCTCAGTCACGGCCTGAGTGATTGCGTCCTGGTCGATTGCCACCAGGGGATGCGCGCGAACCCATTGGCCTAGCAACGCCTGGACAGCCGCACGGGTCAGGGCTTCATCGCCCTTGCCTAGTCCGGCCTTCCGCAACTCCCGCGTGAGTGCGTCGGCCAATTCGTCGGCCCGGTCCCCCAGGGCAAGGGCAACCTTGCGGCCCGCCCGGGAGTGTTGGGAAAGCCGGTAGGGAGCCTCGGGGAACTTCGGCGGCTTCGTCGCCGGATGCGTGCCGATTTCCGCCGCGTACCTCTTGACCTCCGCTTGGTAGGCTGCCCGGTATTCGGGCGTGTTCACTCGATAGCGACGGCCGATTGCCGACAGCCGCCGCTCGTGTTCCCTTTGCAGGGGCCCCAACCTTGCGGCCTCCGCTGCGTTCTCGCGGTTCTTGCGGTAGCCGCTGGCTTCGCTGTGCATGAATTCAAGTGCTTGGGCAGTATTCATCGTCAATCCTTTGCGGCGTAGCCGCGTTAGTGTTTTTGCCTCATCGGCGGTTTCGTGAGTTTGTTCGCTGTCGGCATCGGCCGGGCCGGCTTCTCATCGTCAAGGTCAGAAGAATAAAGCGGCTTCGGCAAACGAATCGGCGGCAAGCCGACTTGCTGCCGGGCCTCGTTCAATGCGGCGTAGGCTTCTCGGCTGTTCTCTTGCTCGCTGTTACGATGTCGGCTCATCGTCGATACCTAGGGGCGGGAGAATCATGGAATCCATCGCCGCAACCTCCCTCGCAAGTCGCCGCTCGGCTCGGGTGGCCCACGTGAGAACCTCCGGGGCAAGCCCGCTGCCCGGCGGGTGGATAATCACGCCCGGGGGCCCATCGGATTGTTGCGGGCCTCGATTCGCCGCCGCTTGCTCAAGGCGTCGCAATCTGTCACGTGGATTCATTGCTCGGATTCCTGATTCAACAGGGTTTCGAGGGATTCCAACCGCTCCAAAATGTCGAGGGGCTGAGGCTCCCCCAGCGTGTACTGCAAGACGAGCTTCGCCGCTGCCACGTCCCCGCCCTTTGCCCTCTCCACCATCGCCCCGATGATGCCTCGCACGTCGCCAACCTTGACGGCACGAAACAGGGCGACCCGCAACCGCTGGGCAGCCGCCGCAAGCGGCGAACCACGGCCGCAACGGTTGCCAGGCAGGAATCGGCCCGTCGCCTTGTCGCGGCCCGTTTCGCCGTCACCTGTCGGGGTTGTCGGTTCGGTAGTCATAACGCTATCGGGTGGAATTCGTGGGACTGCCGGCAACAGTCGTGGCAACATTCGCTCCGAGGGCCCCGCTTCTCTCGGGGAAAATCGGCAAGGCGGTCCGATTGTCTATCGGGTGCCCGGTCGCGGCCGGCTCGCAGTCTCGGCACGTGAACACGCCCGATGCGTTCGCCACCAGGCGGGGACGGATGAGGTGGGCACCGTTCACCCGTCGCCGCTCGATTGCACACCGCAAACGGCCAGTCGCAAGCCGGCGGAAGTGTAGGCAGCCGACGCACTGGGGTAGGCGGCCGGGGATGGGGTTGGGAGTCGTCATGGTTGCCCCACCTTCCGACACGTCAACCACTCGCCACACTGGCGACATTGCCGATTCAGGTAACCGTCGAAAGTCGGAGTCACCGTTATTTGGTCGGGCGGGTGTGAACAAGCGAAACCGGCCCGCGGGGCTTGAGTGCGTTTCCTCTCTTCAGCCGTCCGGGCGTGGAACTCGTCGGCCGCCGCGGGGCCGATGCAATCCCGCAATTCGGCCTCCCGCCAGAAATCGGCTTGGGCCCTCGCGTCAAGCCTGCCATCGGCCGCCCGGAACATGCCGTCCCGGTCGGGCTTGATAATCCGCGTGTCCGGCCTGGTTGTCTTGGCTCCCCATGTCTTGCACGTCGCTATAAAAGCGGCGGGGGAGCACCCGCCGGGCACCCGCTCTACCTCTTTCTCACGTTCAAGCGGTCCCCACGCCCGACAAGCAGAAACGGGCCGGGGGCCGAAGTCGGCATCGTCAAGGGCACGCTCTAGCACGTCAAGGGCGTCTTTCAGTTCAATGGGATGGGCCACGGTGGAGAGAATCGGCACGGAGGCAATCACGGTCAGGAGATCCCCCTCCTTGCACCGGATCGCAACAAACCGGAGCGGAAGCTCCAACTTGTGGGCCCGCCGACGCATATCCTTGAGCACCGTCTGCCAGTCGAAATCGGGCACCGTATCGGTGTAGAGTTGCCCATCGTGCCCGGACAGGTGGAATCCAAAACGGTCATACTGTTGGAGTCGCCAGTAGGCCCCGCACACCGGGCAACTACGCTTCCGGCACGTCGCCGCAACCAAGGCCGGGGAGTAATTGGCCAGCCCCGCCACACCGAAAGCCTTGGGGCAGTCCCACGGGTTGGAATCCCACTTTTCCCGGATGCGTCTTGGCAACTTCCAACACTTTGCGGACGAGTTGCTGACTGCTTGCGGATGGGTTGCGTTGTCCCTATTGATACGTACTGTGCCGTTACGTAGTACGCACAAATTGGGACAAGAGCATCGGTCCGCAATCGGTCCGCAAGGTGTCCGCAAATCGACCGGCACAAGGCCGGCAATGAACCGCCGCCCCAGGTCGGGCAGGGGATCCTTGCCGCTTCCAAAGGGATTTTGTGCGACGAACCACGTCCGGGCATCCTTGGCCTCATCGGGCGGAAAAGCGGCTTCCACCGGCCGGCAAAGGGCCTTGGCGAGGGCCGCCGCCGTCGATAGGGCACCGTCGCGGCCCGGCCACTGGCCATCGTCTTTCTGATCCTGTTCCCCCAAGACAACGATTCTGACGGCCTCCGGTAGGCTGGCCAGCAACGAAACGAGCAGCTCAACCCCGCCGGTATTCGATGGCCGGCCAACCGCCGCAAGCCCCATCGCCACCAGGGCCGCGGTGTCGCTCCCACCCTCGGGCAGGAATACCAGCCCGCTGGCGACTGCCCGTTGCCGCCAATCATCGGCATAGGCCAGCCCGCGGAAACCCTGGTTGCATTTGGTCCCATCCACCCGCCGAGTTTGGTAGCCGATGGACGTACCGGCCGCGTCACGCTCGGGGGTGTAGAGAACACTCCCGGAGGTTACGCAGCCG
>Ga0172371_10005555_pt1 | contig 18647 bp, 17 predicted proteins | sample Lak12m_FD_114543 | JGI IMG/M metagenome (GOLD analysis project Ga0172371, IMG submission 114543) | Freshwater microbial communities from Kabuno Bay, South-Kivu, Congo - kab_022012_12m | ecosystem: Environmental > Aquatic > Freshwater > Lake | place: Democratic Republic of the Congo: South-Kivu...
ATGCTTTTACGTTTGCCCTTGAGATCACACGTCCGCTGGAGGAAGCCTGGATGGCAACGTCGAACAATTGACGCGGAATGAGAGCCTTCAGTTTAGTCACCAGCGCCTGCCCTTTATGGTAGGCATCCTCTTTGTGGACGATGGCCGCCAGGGCATCCACCGGTTCATTGTCAACCAATATTTCCAATTTCACCAGGTTTCCGGGGCGGTAATCCAGAAAATGGTAGTCCATCGAGGCGTATCCCCTGGTGCGGGATTTCAACTCGTCGAAGAAATCAACGATCAACTCAGAGAGCGGAATATCGTAATTCAACTGAACGCGTGTGGGGGCCGGATAATCCTGAGAAATGAAGCTGCCCCGTCGATGGGTAACCAGGTCCATGATCGTCCCGTAAAATTCGGTCGGCGTGATCACTTCCAAACGCATCCAGGGTTCCCGTATCTCGGAAATACTGTTTTCATCCGGCAACCTGGCCGGAGATGATATTTTTAGGTCCTCTCCCTCTGCCATGATTACCTCGTATTCCACGGAGGGAGCCGTGACCACAATATTCAGGTCGTATTCCCGTTCGATGCGTTCCTGAATGATCTCCATGTGGAAAAGCCCCAGGAAACCGCATCGGAAGCCGAAATTCAATGCCTGAGAAGTCTCTGGGTCAAAAACCAGTGAAGCGTCATTTAATTGCAGCTTCTCAAGCGCTTCCTTCAATTCCGCATAATCTTCCCCTTCGACCGGGTAGATGCCTGCAAAGACCATCGGCTTTGGATGCAGGTAACCGGGCAAAGGTTTATCGGCAGGTCTGCCGGTGAGCGTGAAGGTATCTCCCACCCGGCATTCCTTGACGGTCTTCAATCCTGTCGCCACGTATCCGACATCCCCGGTCTGCAGTTCCTTGATCGGGATCATCCCCGGCGAAAACACACCAATTTCAACCGGTTTCACATCGGTCCCGTTGGCCATCAGATGCAGCGAGGTGGAAGATTGCAGCGTGCCTTCCATCACGCGGATATACGCCACAACCCCTTTGTAGGAATCATAATGTGAATCGAAGATCAATGCCTTCAAGGGGGCGTCTGCATTGCCATGAGGCGCGGGGACTTGTTCAACTATGGCATCCAATACCTTGTCAACGTTGATCCCGTCCTTTGCTGAAACGCGCAGGATCGTGTCCGCCGGGATCCCCATCAATGCTTCGATCTCTTCCGCGACCTCATCGGGCTGGGCGGAGGCCAGGTCGATCTTGTTGATTACCGGGATGATGGTCAGGTTGGCGTCCAGCGCAAGATAAAGGTTTGCCAATGTCTGAGCTTCGATCCCCTGTGTTGCATCCACGATCAGCAGGGCTCCTTCGCAGGCGTAAAGGGCGCGGCTGACCTCATAATTGAAATCAACGTGCCCCGGAGTATCGATAAGGTTAAGTTCGTATTCCTCCCCTTTATAGGAATACTTCATACGCACGGCCGAGGCTTTAATGGTGACCCCTTTTTCCCGCTCAAGGTCCATGGTATCCAGCACTTGCTCCATCATCTCGCGGTCAGAAACGGTGCCGGTAAGCTGCAGCATACGGTCAGCCAGTGTGGACTTGCCGTGGTCTACATGCGCAATAATGCAAAAATTTCGAATGGTTTGCATGGACATAATCGTGGAATAGTATACCTTAATAGTCCTGCTTGCTCGATGAGAGCTTTGTCTCGACTTCGGTTTCTCGAGATTCCGGGTAGATCTTCTCCACCCATTCTTTTGCGTCACTCATTTTTGTTGAGGGCGTTTTCAAGTAGACAAGGAATTCAATATTCCCTTTTGGACCGGTCAATGGCGACTTGACCAACCCGCAGATTTCGAATCCCTCAATTTCTGCAAAAGATAGTACCTTTTCAAGCACTCGTTGATGGACGGAGCTGTCGCGTATCACTCCATCCCCTTTGGCCGCGTCCGCTCTGCCGGCCTCGAATTGAGGCTTTATCAATGCGATCACTTCTCCCGGAGAGTCTGCGAACCATTGCTTTACTGTTGGCAGTAACGTGCGCAAGGATATAAATGAAGCATCAATGGTCACCAACTGGACAGGTTCCCCAAAGCTTTTTACATAACGGGCGTTTGTACGCTCCATGGAGACGACTTTGGGATGGTTGCGCATCTTCCAATGCAGAATACCGTAGCCAACGTCCACGGCATAGACCTTTGAAGCGCCGTGCTGCAATAAACAATCGGTAAACCCGCCGGTGCTTGCACCAATATCCGCGCACACTTTACCGTCCAGAGATAAAAGGTCAAAGGCTTCCAAAGCGCCCAATAGTTTTTCTCCGCCTCTTGAAACAAATGGGGGTGGATTGGCAATCTGGATCTCATCTTTGCGGTTCACCTTCGTGGCAGGTTTAAGAACTACCTGTTCGTTGACCCTTACTTCACCCGCCATGATGCTGCGTTGCGCAGAAGACCGGCTTTCGGCCAGTCCCAAATCTTCCATCAATACGTCCAGACGAACTTTTTCCATGAAGCTAATTTTACATGGGAAAAACCAACTTGTGATATATTTATGACTATGCTCAAGTATCTTTTCAAAGCAATGCGACCCCGCCAGTGGACCAAGAACGTCTTCGTCCTGGCGGCTTTGGTATTTGACAGACAACTGTTCAAGGTTGTATCACTTGAGAGAACCATCGCGGCTTTCGTTATCTTTTGCCTTCTTTCAAGCAGCGTATACCTGTTCAACGACGTGATGGATATCGACGCCGACCGCGTCCATCCCACCAAAAGGAACAGACCCATCGCAGCCGGAAAAATCTCAATTCGGACTGCGATCATTACCAGTACAGTGCTCGTGATCGTTTCCCTGGTGGGCGCCTATTTCCTGTCGTTTGGACTTTTCGTCATTGCAACCACCTATTTTGTGGTGAACCTGGCTTATTCAAAATGGCTTAAGCATATTCCCATTCTGGACGTTCTCATCCTGGCTTCTTGCTACGTTTTACGTGTGGCAGCCGGCGTTTCCGTGATCCAGGTCGAACGATTCTCCCCCTGGCTGTATGTGGTCACCACGCTCTTTGCCCTCTACATCGGTTTTGGCAAACGCCGGGCTGAATTAATGGTGCTGGTGCCTGATAACGGTCAATCCCACCGAAAAGTATTAAGCGGTTATTCACTGGAGTTTGTGGATCAATTAATAACCATAGTTTCATCCACCACAATCATTGCTTATTCGTTATATACCTTTTCTGCGCCCAACCTGCCTGCCAATCACACCATGATGCTCACCATCCCCTTCGTCCTTTACGGGGTTTTCCGATATCTTTCATTAATGCACATCAAAAAGATGGGGGGAGAACCTGAAGAGGTTTTGTTAAAAGACAGGCCTCTTCAAATTGCCATCCTCTTGTGGGCAATCTCCATCATGGCCATTTTCTATCTATTCTAGGGACTGGCATGCCGGCTATTACCTCTTCCGCACCCGGAAAGGTCATCTTATGCGGAGAACACGCAGTCGTTTACGGGAAACCCGCCATAGCCCTTCCGGTATTCAACCTCAAGACCAAATGCACCATTACAGCCAGACCCAATTCCACCAGTGATGACACAATCATCCTGGCCCCCAATATCGGGTTGAAATCACGGCTTGAATGCCTGGTGGATAACAACCCCATCCGCGTTGCGATAGATTTGGTTCTAAAACATTTTGGCATCGACCATTTGCCCGTTTGTGAGATCCGCATCCATTCCTCACTGCCGGCCGGCGGCGGATTGGGATCCAGCGCGTCAACCTCTGTGGCAATGGTACGCGCGCTTTCAGCTTTCCTGGGTCGTCCCCTTCAATACGAAGATGTCAACCACATAGCCTATGAGATCGAGAAGATACATCATGGCACGCCGTCAGGGATCGATAATACGGTCATCACTTACGAGAAAGCAATATTCTTTATCAAAGGCCATCCTGTTGAACTCATCCACCCGGCCGTTCCGCTCACCCTGGTGATCGCGGATTCAGGCATCAAAGGTTCGACGGCAAAAGCGGTTTCGGATGTTAGAAGCGCCTGGGCCGACCATCGGTCCAAATACGAAGCCTTATTCGACCGGGTCGGAGACCTGACCCTTGAGATCAAAAAGTCGCTTGAAACGGGAGACCTGTTCGCCATTGGACAGGCGTTAAATGAAAACCATTCTTCCTTAAAAGAAATGGGGGTCTCTTGTGATAAACTGGATATATTGGTTGAAAATGCGCGGAAACATGGCGCGTATGGAGCCAAACTTTCAGGTAGCGGTCAAGGAGGAAACATGATCGCTTTGGTGAAACCTGAAGACGCTCAATCGATCAGCCATCAACTTCATTCTGCCGGCGCCGTGAATACGATCATTACCGAACTCCCTGCCAAAGGCCGATAAATCCATGACAAGATTAGTTTTTCTCAAACTCGGCGGTTCCTTGATCACCAATAAGGACCGCCCTGATACCGCCGACCTTGAGAGGATTGACGCCATCGCCCATGAAATAGCTCTGGCGATACATGCTGATAGCGAGCTGTCATTAATAATTGGGCATGGGTCCGGGTCGTTTGGGCATCACGCCGCAAACAAATACAACACCCGGCAGGGAGTCAGTAGTCCGCAGGAGTGGCACGGATTCACGGAAGTAGCTTGCCGGGCAAGAGAGCTGAACCAAATTGTGATCGAAAGGTTGTTGCAGGCAGGAGTCGACGTCGTTTCCATTTCACCGTTCTCAGGTATCGTCAGCCGGAATAGGGAAATCCTGAAGTGGGATACATCAACGCTTGAGGATTGTCTGCAGCACCACCTCGTCCCTGTGGTCTATGGAGACGTAGTCCTTGACCAACAGTTGGGAGGAACGATCCTTTCGACCGAAGAATTGTTTGTCTGGCTTGCGGAAAAGATGCTGCCCGATGAGATCCTTCTGGCCGGCTTTGAAGAAGGTGTATGGGAAGACTATCCGGACTGTACTCACCTCTTGAAAGAGATCAATCCCCAAAAAATGCGTCAAGTACAAAACGCCTTGCAGGGATCGTCCAGCACCGACGTTACCGGCGGTATGCGTTCAAAGGTCGAAGAGATGGCAGCATTGGTCAGAAAACAACCCTCTCTTGAAGTCCAGATCTTTTCGGGTCGAAAACCGGGAAATATCTATTCGACGCTGACCCGTATTCAAAAAGGCACTGTGATCAGAAATTCGAAAGGTTAAACCATGATCTACAACCGTTCCTATCAGGAATCCCTTGAGGATAAATTCCTCGCCCCTTATGCAAGTCATTCAAGGCTCTCAAAAGGCAGGAAATACCCGGAATCTGAACCCGATTACCGCACTTGTTTTCAACGGGACCGCGATCGTGTTTTGCATACGACTGCCTTCCGCAGGCTTGAATATAAAACCCAGGTGTTTATCAACTATGAAGGGGATTATTACAGGACGCGCCTGACCCATACGCTGGAAGTCACTCAAATTGGCCGAACGATCGCCAGGGCGCTGGGCGCAAGTGAAGACCTGGTTGAAGTGATCTGCATGGCGCATGACATGGGTCATCCGCCATTTGGGCATTCTGGTGAATTTACCCTGAACCAGCTCATGGAAAATTACGGCGGGTTTAATCACAACCACCATTCCTATCGCATCGTGACGGAAATCGAAAGACGCTATCCTGATTTTCCCGGATTGAACCTTTCGTGGGAAGTCCTTGAAGGCATGGTCAAACATGAGACCGTATACGATAAAACGGACGCGCTGGAATACAATCCGCACCTGCGCGGACACCTAGAAGCACAAATCACCAACGTGGCGGACGAACTGGCCTATACCTGTCACGACCTGGATGATGGCTTGCGATCGGGCATCATCACTCCAGACATGTTAAAAGGGATCGAGTTGTGGGAAATCATCTCTGATAAATACAGGAACGAGTCTTGTGGAATGGATGACCTGACCAGACACATGATCATTCGAGATCTGACTGGTTTTCAGGTGACAAGCATGATCAATGCCTCTTCCGAGAGGATATCATCCAGCAAGGTGACCAATGCAGAAGAACTGCAATCGCTGGACCATAATGTGGTAGGATTTGATGACAGGATGAATGAACTCAACAAAACACTGCGAGATTTCCTGTATAAAAATATGTATCACCAGTACCGGGTTGTCAGGATGCATAAGAAAGCTGAAAGGATCCTGAGTGAGCTGTTCCACGCTTATAATGAAGAACCCAGCATGCTGCCAAAACAATTCCAGGAACTGATCGAAGAAAAAGGCAGGCAGCGCACCATTTGTGATTATTTGGCCGGTATGACAGATCGTTTTGCAGTCGATGAGTATTCCAAATTGTTTGACCCTTCACTCCTGCCTTAAGCCGCATTAAAATAGACCGCACTCGTATTGAAAACATTGGAGTAATGATGGATAAACCAACTTATTTAACTGAAGAAGGCTTAATGAAAATGAAAGCCGAACTGGAAGAATTATCAGGTCCGGTGCGGGTTCAACTTGCCAAACGCCTTCGCGCAGCCATTCAGATGGGCGATCTGTCAGAGAACGCCGATTACATATCCGCAAAAGAGGAACAGGGTTTTATCGAAGGAAGAATTCAAGAGTTAACCAAGTTGCTTGGCAACGTGGTGATCATCGAAGAAACCGATCACGCCAAAGATAAAGTGGATATTGGCTCAAAAATAACCATCCAGGAAGCCGGCGAACCTGATGAAGAGACCTATTTCCTGGTCGGCCCGCAAGAAGCGGATCCTGCAAACGGTCGGATATCCTACAGTTCGCCAATCGGGGAGGCATTGGTCGGGCACAAAGCCGGAGAGACCGTTACGGCCATTACACCCGGCGGGCCAATAAAGTTCAAGATCATCGAGATCCAGTAAAAAAAATTCCCACGTTTGTGGGAATTTTTCTAATCTGTTTTATTTCGGCCATACGCCAATTTCGAGCGTCAGCCTTTCAAAGAAGCTCTTTTCAGGCAATGCCCCCTGCCCGTAGACCAACTCGATGACTTTTGCCTCCAGTTGCAAGGTGGCGGTTTCAAGCAGGATCTGCTGCCCCGCTTCCACCAGCAAGGGTTCACCCTTCGATGCCAGTCTCTGGCGGATTGCCGGATCATTCATGGCGTGTGAGCTCATTAAGACTTTTGTGACAGTCTGAATGTCATTTTTATCGAACAACCAAACCTCAAACGCAGTTACCTTCTTGGGATCCCCCACTCCGATCGTGTCAGAAATTCCAACACCGCATTCTCCCAAAAATTCTCCGGTTTGGGCGTCAATGCTGAAGGAATCATCATACAGATCATCACCGATCACGTAGGTGGTCATGAAATGAGCTGCAGGACCTGCATCCTGTGCGCCGGACGCCGGAACGGTCCTGGTGGGCATGGTCTGGTTTTCAAAGGAACCTTCTTCTTCCATGTAATCATCTTCAAGTTCTGACCCTGAATCCTGGCCTTTCTTTTTGCGGTTCCGTATAAAGAAGATATACACCAGCGCGCCGCCGATGATCAGGAACATGGCGCACAGGATCGAGAGAAGAAGGGTTGACGTTTTCGTACCCGTCTTACTGGTAGCGGAAGGTGTGACCAACGAAATCGGTGTTTCTCCAGAACCGACCGCAGGGATCGTACCTGTTCCGGCTGAAAGGGCAGATTTTAATTGCATAATGACTTCGTCACCGGCTTTGTATGAACAGCCTCCGCCCTGAATGGAATCCAGCAGGAAGGGTGAGGTCTCAAGATTTGTGCCCAAGGAATTGATACGAGCCGCAGCTAGATTTGCGTCTTGATTAACTTTGTAGGAATCAACGATCATGCAAAGATATTGGGCTTTCAGGTCCTGACGCAATAAACTTGCGTCGGCGTCCTTCCATTCGATCGGCCAAACCCCCCAGCCGATGGCAAACCATCCGATCGCCACGCCGATGACCAGGCCGACAATTCCGGTGATCAGAGGGCGAGAAAAAAGATCCTTCAACTTGTCCATTTTTCAACTCCTGCAGGGAAGCAAGCCCTGACATTTGCATGTGTGCTGTTGGTGAATATGTTCAATATATTCAACGGTTACGATGCAACTTTCATGCCTAATCCTGGACAACCTCTCCGATCTGTTCGATCAAGAAACTCTCTGAACAATTCGTACACTGTACTTCACGTTTATTCGAAATGACCATCAATCCGCCGCAACTTGGGCAGGGTTTTGCCACCGGCCGTTTCCAATTTGTAAAGTCACATTCCGGATAATTGGCGCAGCCATAAAAAACGCGGCCTTTCCGGGTCTTACGCATCACAATATCACCGCCGCATTTTGGACAGTTGACGCCAATTTTTTCAAGGATCGCTTCTGTGTAGCGGCATTCCGGGAAATTCGAACAACTGATAAATTTACCAAACCTGCCCCAGCGGATGACCAGGTCGTGTCCGCACCTTGGGCATGCCCTGCCGATCTTTTCGGGTTCCGATTTCGTCACCGGCATTTCTGCCTGGGCTTTTTTTACTTCCGGTTCGAACTTCGTGTAAAAATCACCGATCACTTTTTGCCAGGCTTCCTTGCCTTCAGCGATCTGATCCAGGTTTTCTTCCATTCCGGCTGTAAAACCGAGGTCAACGATATCCGGGAAGTGTTCAACAACCAGATCGTTTACCAAAAAGCCGGTCTCTGTCGGCCAAAGCCTTTTCGCTTCACGAAAAACATAACCGCGTTGTTGGATGGTGGAAAGGATGGGCGCGTAAGTAGATGGCCTTCCGATGCCATTTTCTTCAAGCATCTGGACCAGGGTTGCTTCGGTGAAGCGCGGCGGCGGCTGGGTAAAGTGCTGCTCGGGGATCAGCCGCATCAGTTCCTGCTTTTGACCTTCTTCCAGGCCTGCAGGGATCTTGACGTTTTCACCCTCTTCCGATTTCGCGTCTTCATCGGCGGTCTCTTCATAGACGACCAAAAAGCCGGGGAATTTTATCGTTGAACCGGACGCTCTGAACAAGTAGTTATGTTCTTTTCCATCCGCCGTGATTTCAACGCTCAGCGTGTCGTAGACAGCGGATTCCATCTGTGACGAGATAAAGCGCTGCCAGATCAGTTGATAAAGTTTGAACTGTTCCGCGGTTAGAAAAGATTTGATCGTTTCAGGCTGCCGCAACACAGAAGTCGGTCGAATGGCTTCGTGCGCTTCCTGAGCCGACTGCGCCCTGGTCTTGTACTGCGGAGGTGTATCAGGCAGATAGTCCTTGCCGTAGGTTTTTAATACAAAATCACGCGCCTCTTTTTGGGCGACTTCCGCGATATTGGTGGAATCCGTACGCATGTAGGTGATCAAACCGGTGGCGCCGCCTTCTCCCATGTCGAGGCCTTCATACAATTGCTGCGCAATGATCATGGTTCGTCGAGCCGTATAGCCCAATCGGCGTGAGGCTTCCTGCTGGAGCGTGCTGGTAATAAAAGGCGCGGCAGGCTTTCGACGCCGCTCACTCTTTTTGATCTTGCTGATCACGAACGGAGCTTCTTCAATATCGACCAGGTAACCTTCGGTGGTCGGTCGGTCATTCAGCACCGGTTCGGCGTCGTCGATCTTTACCAGTTTTGTGATATATGAAGTCTTTTTATTTTCCGGTTTTAATTCAGCCTGGATTGACCAATATTCAACCGGAACAAAGGCTTCGATTTCGCGTTCCCTTTCCACGATCAGTCGCAAAGCGACAGATTGCACCCTGCCGGCTGATAAACGGCTGCGCACTTTTTCCCACAAGAGCGGACTGATCGAATAGCCGACCAGCCTGTCCAGAATACGACGCGCTTGTTGGGCATCCACCAGGTTCATATAGATGTCGCGCGGATGTGAAAAAGCCTCGTTGATCGCCCCTTCCGTGATCTCATGGAAGACCACACGGTGGGCAAGGTTCGGTTCGATTTCTGCCGCTTCCATTAAATGCCAGGCAATGGCTTCTCCCTCACGGTCAGGGTCAGTTGCCAGATAAATTTGTTCCGCTTCTTTGGCCAGCGCCTTTAATTCCTTCACCACCGGTCTTTTTTCGTTGGGGACGCGGTATTTCGGTGTGAATCCATTTTCGACGTCAACGGACAATTCCGAACGCAGAAGATCCCTTACATGCCCGACGGATGCGCGGACGGTGAAGCCTTTGCCAAGGAACCGTCCGACAGTTTTTGCCTTTGCAGGGGATTCCACGATGACCAGCTTTCCGCTGCGCGGTTTAACCTTCTTGGGTGGTTTGGTCATTCCTGCATGCGCAGGAGTGTTCCCCATGCGGTACATGCTGGTTCCACAAACCGGACATTTTCCTCTTGTTACTGGCGTTCCAACCGCATTGAATTCTGCGACAGGATCAACAATTTCTCGTTTTGTTTTACATTTTACGCAATAAGCTTCCATTAAAATCCTGACCTATAAGTATTGTGTGTATTGGTTTTCTTTCAAGTAGTTCACCAGTTCTTTGATCCGTTGGCTTTCTCCGCGCGGGCAGATCAACAACGCATCAGAGGTATCCACGATGATCATGTTCTGGATCCCGATCGAGACCACCAGCCGTTCTTTTGAGGTGGAAAAGATCAATGCGTCGTTTGTGTCCATGCCGACATGCCTGGCATTGATCACGATATTTCCGTTAAGGTCCGGCGTCAATACCTCAAACAGGGAATCCCAACTCCCGACGTCATTCCATCCCAGGTTGCTGGCAGGCAACACCACCACGCGGTCTGATTTTTCCATAATGCCATAATCGATGGTCTGTGGTTTGATCGCAGCCCAGGTCTCGGAAAATTCCTTTTGGGAATGATCCGACAACAACAGGGGCGATAATTGGTCAATCGTTTTATGTAGAACCGGCATATAGCGTTTTATTTCTTCCAGGATGACGTCCACCTTCCAAATAAACATACCTGAATTCCAGCTAAACCTGCCCTGCCGGATGAATTCCTTTGCCCTGGCTTCTGAGGGTTTTTCGATGAACGCGTTAACCTTAAATGCTTTAATGTGGTTGAATCCCTTGACCTGGTCGCCGCTTTCAATATACCCATAACCGGTTGACGGAAAGGTTGGCTCAATCCCCAGTGTCACCAAAACGTCTGTTTCGGCCATCTGGTAGGCGGCTTCCAATGTTTCGACAAAATCAGCCACATTTTCGATAAAATGATCGGCCGTTAGAATGGCAATGACTGCGTTCGGATTTTTTTTCTTGAGGCTGGCGGCTGCCATGGCTACGACCGCAGCCGTACCCCTAGGCATCGGTTCGATCAGGAAATTTTCCCTGGGCAGCTCAGGCGCCAAACCGCTTAATATTTCAACCTGCTCTGCCACAGTCACCACAAAAATATGGTTCGGTTGAAAAATCCCGTGAAGTCTTTCCAGGGCGATTTCAAAGAGCGATTTTCCTTTGAATAATTGAAGCATTTGCTTCGGGCAGGCTCTTCTGGACAAAGGCCAGAGACGCGTCCCGCCGCCGCCTGCCATGATCACAGCATAAAAATCATTTTGAATACTCATTATGTTTGATACAGACCCTTCGCTTCTCTGGCGGCCACATAGTTCATGCCGCCGACTTGTGACACCAATCCTTTCAGTTCCATCATCGTGAGTGTAGCCGAAACTTCATTTATCGGCAACCCTGCCAAGTTAGACAGCTCATCGACGTGTAATGGATCGTGCGAAAGAATATCCAATAACCGTTTTTCTTGCGCACTGAGCGGGTTAATTCTTCTGGCAGTTTGCTTTGCGGGGATTTGTTCAAGTTTTAGCACTTCCAGGATCTCTTCCATCCTTAATAATGGTCTGGCGCCTTGTTCGATCAGTTTATTCGTCCCGGCGCTTTGCGGTGTCAGAATGCTCCCCGGAACCGCAAACACATCCCTGCCCTGGTCTACAGCAAACTCGGCCGTGATCAGCGCGCCGCTCTTCTCTCCTGCCTCAACTACAACGGTGGCCAATGAAAGGCCGGAAATAATACGGTTTCGCGGGGGGAAGTTTACCCCATCTGGCGCGGTTCCAATAGGGTAATCGCTGATCAATGCCCCTTGTGCAATAATTTCTTTTGCAAGTTTGGCATGTTCAGGGGGGTAAACAACATCCACACCGCTCCCCAACACGGCGATCGTCCTGCCGCCAGCCTGCAGCGCAGATTGATGAGCGATGGCGTCCACACCTCTGGCCAAACCGCTTACAACTGTAACACCATTCTGTGCCAAAAAGCGCGCAATTTCGACGGCAACTTGTCTTCCATACGGCGTGACCCGCCTTGTCCCCACAACCGCCACCGCCCAATCATCCTCGACGTTGATACTGCCGTTGATAAAAAGCACCGGCGGCGCCTGGTTGATCTCTTTCAACCGCCTGGGATAGTCGGCATCTTCCCATGTGATCACCTTGATCTTCTTTTTATCAATGTTCGCCATGATCAGATCAAGGTCCACTTGAGTGCGTACCTTTTGCAAATTCTCTATTGTTTTTTGTGGCAGTCCTGCAGAAATAAAGCCATCCATTGGGGAATTCCAGGCGACTTCCAGTGAACCAAAAAAATCGAGGATTTGTCTCAGTCTGACTGCCCCTATCCCTTTGACCAGATTGAATCCCACCCAATAGACTTTTTTGTCCAACCGACCCCCTTAATCCCACTCGGGTAATTTAACGGTCATCCTTCCGTTCTTCTTGTCAATATTAATTATCACATCATGTATGGCGGGAAGCAACACCTCGCCGCCATTTTCTTGCGTTACAACATAGACATCATTGGCGCCTGTTACCAGGATCTCCTGAACCGTACCGACCGGGTTTCCATTCTCTTCGACAACCTGCATACCGATTATTTCGTGATGGTAATATTCTCCCTCAGGGAGCTGGCTGGCATCCTCTGTTTTTATCATTACGTTCTGGTTCCGCAAAATCGACACTTCGTCACAATCGTTCAATCCTTCAAAACTGATCAACAACTTCTGACCGTGTGACCTGACGGAGCGCACTTGATACTCAACGTGGCGAGGACCAATAAATACGTCTTTTCCTTTAATGATCTTTTCCGGAAAATCAGTCAGCACTTCCATCACGATCTCGCCTTTCACGCCATGTGTACGCTGGAGCTTTCCGATCGTCAAAAAAGCAGGCCCGCCCGACTGGGGCGAGCCTGTTTTGTTTAAAGGTTTTTTATTTATTTCATTGCCGGTTGTCATCGTGGTTCAGCTACATCCAGTGTGGCTTGTTTGCCTTCACGAGCAGCTGCCACTCGCAATAATACTCGCATGGCATTGGCTACTCTTCCGCTCTTGCCGATTACTCTACCCATGTCTTCCTTGGCAACGTGCAACTCAAGGTTTTCCCTTCCCCCATTTCTAAATTGAGAGACAATTACCTGAGAAGGATCGTCTACGAGCGAGAGGGCGATATACTCAATCAGCTCTTTCACGTTTCCTCCTTCCGCTTGGATGCGCGGTGGACGGTATGAAGTGCGGGGGCGTCTATCCATAAGATTGCCTACACGGCAACTTTGGCTGCGCGATCGGCATATGCCTTGTTTGCTTCTTCCATCAATGTGGCAATTGCCTCACCTTTTTTATACCGTTCATAGCGGTCTGCCAAGCCTACACTCTTGAAGAGTTTCATTACAGATTCGCTGGGCTGGGCGCCATTCTTCATCCACTCATAAGCGCGGTCTTCTTTGATCTCAAAGGTGAAAGGCTCAGTGGTGGGATTATAGTTGCCGATAATCTCAAGAAATCTGCCATCGCGTGGGCTCTCAATGTCAGCCACAACAATACGATAACTGGGTTGGTGGCGCAAACCGGTCCGGCGTAAACGAATTCTAACCATCGAAAATCTCCTGTTTTATATCAAAAATGATCAAAATATTGTGATTCCAAAAATCCACATTGGCTGGGGGAGCGCCGAAGGAAGCGCGGTCCGCAGTTTCATTTCTGATCACTTGAACAATCGGGACATTCCTTTCCCGTTCGTTTTTTGAATTGTCTTCATCAACCGCTGTGCATCCCGAAATTGTTTGATCAGACGGTTGACGTCTTGAACTTCCATTCCTGAGCCGCTTGCAATTCTTCTCCTGCGAGAAGCATTTAGAATATCAGGGTTCCTGCGTTCTTTCAAGGTCATTGAATTGATAATTGCTTCAGTGCGTTTCATTTGCCTTTCGGTGTCGGCAGGATCGACATTGCGGGCCATCTGTCCCATTCCGCCAGGCAACATATCCATGACTTGAGAAAGAGGTCCCATCTTGCGAAGCTGTTTCAACTGGCTTTGAAAATCTTCCAAATTGAATTGACCCTTGAGCATTCTTTCTGTTTGATCTTGTTCCATCTTTTGATCAAACGCAGCTTCGGCTTTCTCAATTAACCCAATCATATCACCCATTCCCAAAATTCGGGAAGCCAATCTGGATGGATCGTATGCCTCGAGAGCATCCATGCCCTCTCCGACACCCAGATATTTAATGGGTACACCGGTTACACTTCGCACCGAGATGGCAGCGCCGCCTCTTGCGTCACCTTCCATCTTCGTGAAGATGAGACCGGTGATTTTTACATTGTCCCTGAAGCCTTCGGCGATGTGCAGGGCTTCCTGGCCGATCATGGCGTCCACGACCAGCAGGGTTTCGGTTAATTTAATTTTCTTTGTGATGGCTTGTAGTTCATCCATCAGGGCTTGATCCAGTTGAGAACGGCCGGCAGTATCCAGGATGACCACAGAATAGCCGCCCTTTTGGGCTTTGTCATAGGCTCTGGCAGCCAGTTCTGGCGGTTTCAATTTTTCATCCGCAACGACTTCAACACCGATCTTTTCGCCCAGAGTCTGCAGTTGTTTGACCGCTGCAGGCCGATAGGGGTCGCCCGCTACCAACAGCACCCGTTCTCCCTCGGATCTCAGCTTGCGGGCAAGTTTGGCAGCGGCGGTTGTTTTACCGGCGCCTTGCAAACCGACCAGCATGATCGCGTAGGGTTTCACGCCGCTCAGGTTCAGTTTCTCAGCCGTTCCGAGGGTGGCGATCAACTCTTCATTTACGATCTTGATCACCTGCTGGGCAGGGTTCAACGCCTTGGAAACTTCTGCGCCGATTGCTCGTTCTCTTACTCTGGCGGTGAAATCTTTCACTACGCCATAATTCACGTCTGCTTCAAGGAGCGCCAGGCGCACTTCACGCATCATCGTATCAACATCCGCGGCCGATAATTTACCGCGGCGGCGCAGTTGTTGAAATACTTCATTTAGTCGGCTTGTCAGATTTTCAAACATTAGAAATCAATCTTAATGAACAACTCTCAGGGAAATATTTTTCAGCTTGCAATTTTATTTTACTCGTCAGATCGGGTCAAGGGGAATCCAATTATCACGACTATTGGGCTGAGGTATAAAGCACCATCGGGTCAAACAACTGGAATTCTCCGCTTACACGCCACATACAATAATTATGGCGTTCCTGGTCAGTCGTATTGACATCGTAATGCCCCATACTGACAAAGGTCGCATCAGAAGGACCAATCCGCATTTCAAGATGCAGGTGTGGATTCGTCGAAGAACCGGAATTCCCGACAAGGCCGAGTACGTCGCCTATCTTCACACTTTGCCCAAGTTGAACAGAGGGAGGATCCTGCATATGGGCATATAACACGTACAGCGACTGGGAATCATAATTCCACCAGTCTGCAAAACCTGTCGGGCAGGTCAACCGGTTGCTCGGATTCTCGGGAGTCGTTGAGGCTTCAGGTAGTTTGATCGCATCGATCACTTCCTGAGGCAGGTTGGCCATGGGGGTTTCCACGATCACCAAATAACCATAAGGTGGAAGTGATTTGTTATATGCAGAGACAACCTTGCCGGGGAATATGGAAAGGATGGGAAGACCTTCGATCGAAGTCAGGTCCCCATGCCGCCAGAATGCAAAATCAACTCCATGGTGACCGGAGTCTTCACCAGCTGGGGGCATGACGAAAGGCTGTGTGATGATGCTGCTGAGTTCAGACACCGGAATCCCCTGAAGCGGAGAGGCAACCATGAACAGGCCGTTACTCGCAAGCGGAGTCTGGACGACAGGCGTTGGCGTCATTGTTGGAAGGAACGTGGAAGTTGCAGCGACTGTGGCAGTGGTTGTATTGGTCGCCTGCATCGTCGCAGTGGAGGTTGGCATCGACGTATTCGTTGCTTCGGGAGTAGTCGTCGGTTTTTCAGTTGCGGTAAAAGCTGTCGTGGGTATTTCAGTGGACGTCGGAAGAGCCGTCTGTGTGGGAATTTCAGTAGGAACAACCATTTCACGCAATCCGAAAGATGCATCTGGCAGCGGTTGCGTCGAAATCTGTGTGGAAGCGGTTGTATCTAATGGAGGGACTTGCTCTAAATTATAAGCCGTTGAAATTTGCAGGTTTTTTAATCCGGCAGCCAGAAAAGTAAAGACAAAAACGATAACGACGACGGCTTTTACGCCTAACATCGCCAATATTGAAAAATAAGAAAACGGTTGAATAAAATCGTCTCTTCGCATTAAAACCTGTTATTACATACCCGTAACGCCAGCCTAAAAGATTGCCGTAGAACGCATATATTTGCGGTCTTCTACGGCAATCCGGTCAGTCAATAGAGTTACTTGCGAATTGTCGGCTCGGTAAAAAGTTCACCCGGCGCATCTAAATCTTCAGGAGGATTTTCTTTTCGGACAGGAGCCTCACGTCTGGGCTGCGGTTTTGGCTGCGCTCGTTTGACAGGAGCGGGCTCGTCTTCGTCCTCATCCTCTTCATCTTCGGATTCATCTATGAAGGTTGAGCGGATGCGGTTGCTCAGTGACTTTTTTGAGCGCTCCGGGGTAAACGGCTCACCATAGAAAAGGGATCTCACCCTGCGGTTGAACATGAAGGCCAAAACCACCAGATCAAGCACAGTCAACAAGGCGTAACCGCATAATCCCCCAACGATGACGCCGGCAACGGCCGCCATGTCAGGCAGAAGATTGCTGACGGTGGGGATCCCCGCGCCGATGAGAATGAAGAGCCCACCGATCGTCCCAAAGAGGGCCAGAAAAACTGCACCCATCCTTGCTGAATTCTTCAAGGCGATCAAACCCGAACCGGTTACGCCGTAAAAGATCGTCAGGAAGATGCCTACAATTCCTCCAACTACAGGGAGGAACAACGGTTGACCTGCCGATACGCCGCTGATGGCAGGAACAATCGAAAAAATAACGATCGCCAATGCACCCACCAATGAAAGGATGGCAAGCAGGAAATGATAAGACGCGATAAGCATCACACCATCACGTACAGATTTATCACTTTGAGACATAGTTCAGCCCTCCATAGAAAAGAATTCAAAATAGACTTTTAATATCCCATTATTACTGGTAAAGATGTTACCACAAGGCAATTACAGTGTCAATTTATAGAACAAACATCAAATTAAACAAATAATTTACTTTTTTCAAACAATCCTTAAAACTTGTCTACTTTGGAGATTTGAATTACAATAATTTTATTGGGAGCGCATTTTATTGGGATATCGTCTAATGGCAGGACGTCTCGCTCTGGACGAGAAAGTAGAGGTTCGAATCCTTTTATCCCAGCCTGAACAGAAAACCCGTCAAGTTTTTCTTGACGGGTTCATTTTTTTTCAACTGGGGCTATTCACTCGCCGGACTGATCTTGCTCTTCGGCTGGTTCCTGCGCTTCTGTCACCTTGGCATCCTTGCCGTCAAATACGTTGGATGCGATATTTTCAAAAACCGGAACGAACCTTTCAGGGAAAGGCTGATTTACCCACTCACTGTGGATCAGCGTCTTGGAGTAAGGCAGTCCTTTTAAGATTTTTGAGTCTGCCAGCAAAGGCGTGGAACTCAGTCGTTCATTCCAGCTTTCCATCGTATGCTCTTCCCACTTGGCGCTGCCAATCCCCACCGGGATGATCCCGCCAAGGTGTTTTCTCTGCCGCAAAACCAGTTGGATCGTATCAGCGGTCGGTTTTCGATTTTGAACAGACAGCATCAAGGGCACAAAGACCCGGTCTGTCACCGCTGCGATGGCCATATTGACCAAGAACGGGGATGTCCCCGAGTCAATGAGAACCAGGATCTCCGGCGCAAAACTGGCGTCATCCAATGCATAGCGCAAAAGATCAGGGGTTTCTCCCATGCTCATCAGGCTGGTAATACGATAATCCGCCGGAAGGACATATACATTTTCGTTTAACGGAGATTTGACCAGCGCTTTTGCCACGATCGACCGGGCGTTGGTATTATCCCTGACAGTTTCCAGCACATTGTAAATAGTTGGAGAAGATTTGCCGTCAATGATCTCGCGCGCCTCAGGTCCGAGGAACAAAGTGGTACATCCACCCTGGGGATCAATATCAATGATGATGACCCGTTTATTCAAAACTTTGGAAACGTAGTTTGCCAACAGACCTGTAATGGTAGTCTTGCCGGTGCCACCCTTCATCGAGGTAAAAGTTGTTATCATAGAATGCTTTTCCCTTCATGTATCCAACTTCTAGAAATTTTAACACAAATCCTTAAGAAAAACACACGTAAAGGATACTTGTTTTCCCTTTGACTCTCTAGGCTGCTTTAATCATCACTATTTTCGCGAGTAACTATTTGTACTTTTGCGGGTTTTATAGTCTGAAAAATGGTTATGGAGACAAAAAAAATGTCAAAAGTCATGGTTGTAACTGACAGCA
>Ga0172371_10005557_pt1 | contig 18643 bp, 17 predicted proteins | sample Lak12m_FD_114543 | JGI IMG/M metagenome (GOLD analysis project Ga0172371, IMG submission 114543) | Freshwater microbial communities from Kabuno Bay, South-Kivu, Congo - kab_022012_12m | ecosystem: Environmental > Aquatic > Freshwater > Lake | place: Democratic Republic of the Congo: South-Kivu...
ACAACGTGTTTCCATTGCCAGGGCGTTGGTAAACAATCCTGATATTATTCTTGCCGACGAACCGGTGGGAAACTTGGATAGTGAATCGGCTGCCAATGTGTTGGAGATATTTAAGGAAATCAATGAAATTGACAAAAAGACGTTAATAATGGTTACGCACAATCCCGAACATCTGCATTATGCTGATAGGATTATCCATATGAAAGATGGGAAAAAGGAAAGTGAAGAAATTAATCGCGACAAGCGTCCAAAGGAAGCGATCAAAGAAGAAATGGAGATAAAGCCGGAGGAGATGTCCAGTGAACTCAAGTTGCTTATGAGAACTTTCAAACATCTTTCATTGCAGCAAGTGGGAGTATTGTTGATTCCATTTAAGGCTAAGCAACTTCTAAATCATATTCTTTCCGAATTGACCGAAGAACAAGTGTCATCGGCGGAAAATATTTTGAAGGAATTTTTGTTTAAAAATATCGACGAGAAAAGCTTGGAAGAAAAATTGGATTTGGATTTGGATGAAGGCGGTGCCGGTTGGAACAAAAAAAGAGTGCGTAATTTCAGCGATAAAGTGAAAAATATTCTTACCCAAGTTGAATCGATTGTGAATGATCCGGAAGCCTCGGTAATCGCTCTGTCTGATTATATGATAAAATCATTTAATGTTAATTTGGATCAGGAGGGGTTGATGAGATTTCGTTCGTTTATTAAATTAAGAATAGAAAACAAAATAGATCGTTTCGGTCTTTTCCAGCGTTTGGATACGCCGAGATCATTGGGAGGAGTCGGTTTGTATAAAGGAACCGTGGAAAGGATTGTGCGTGAAATAGAATTAATAATGTTGCTTAAATATTCGGCATGAAATTCATAGATTTATTCAAATTATCAACCAGGATGTTTAAGGCGAGAACCTCTCGTACTCTTTTGACCGTGTTAGGTATGAGTATCGGTATCGCCGCCATTATGTTCTTGGTGTCCTTGGGAGAAGGTTTACGCACCACATTGCTTGAAAGGATTACTACGTCGGATTCGCTTTTAACGCTGGATATTTCCGAGGCTAAATCCGGAATCGTGACGCTTAGCAGGGATGTGGTTAAAAGACTTGAAGAAATGCCGGGGGTGGATGAGGTTAGTCCCGCTTTCCAAATAACGACTCAGGGACATTTGGATGAGTTGTCTGCCGACCTGGGTGTTTTTGGGTCAAAACCTTCCTTCTTGAAACTTGGAGGTTTCAAGGCAAGTCGCGGAAATTTGCTCAGTGACGACGATCCGACCGGGGTTATTATCAACACAGCGGTTGCCCAACTTTTCGGAAAAACCCCGGACGAACTTATGGGAAAGGAGATGACATTTACTTTCTTTATTCCGAAAACGGAAGACGTTACCGGAAACTTACAAAGTAATTTTGAAACTATAAAAAGCGACAAAAGGTTTAAGATAATCGGAACGGTTGAAGGGGAAGACAATATTGTGTATATAAATTCCGCTTCTCTGGAAGATCTTAAAATAGAAAAATACGGACAGGTTAAAGTTAAGGCTAAATCTAACGGGGAAATGAATATAATCCGCGATGCGATTTTGGAGCAAGGACTTTTGGTTTCTTCGCTTTCTGATACTGTCGATCAGGCAAACCAGATATTCAGTGTCGTGCGAATCATTTTGATGCTTTTCGGAACGATTGCTTTGGTGGTTTCCGCTATTGGTATGTTCAACACAATGACCATCACTCTCTTGGAGAGAACCGAAGAAATCGGAATTATGAAATCTATCGGAGCTTCCGATTGGGGGATCGCCGTGATGTTTTTTATGGAAGCTGCGATTATGGGATTCTTGGGAGGTCTTGCTGGAGTTTTAATCGGCTGGGGAGGCGGACGCTTGTTTAATTTGACAATTAATTTTATTGCCACGCGATTCGGAGGAGAGGAAGTAAATTTGTTCAACAGTCCGACTTGGTTGGTTGTGGGTGTTATTGTTTCTTCCGCGATTGTCGGTTTATTGACCGGAGTCGTTCCGGCGCGTCGTGCCAGCAAGACGGATCCTTTGGACGCGCTTAGGTATAAGTAAGTCGTAAAGCGGTTGCGGTTACGAGGTCAGTATCGTTTAGCGTTCAAGGTTGTAATGAAAAAATCCATATTTTCCCGTTTACTATAACCGTCTTGCGATACCAGCTTCGTCGCCTCTTAACCCTTAACGGATAAAAACGCTATCCTTTGCGTTTTTTTGCTATTTCGGGGTATAATGTCCCTATGAATATTTTGTATGGAAAAGCGGTTTCCGCAAAAATATTGGCTGATTTGAAGGAAAAAATCGCCAAAGAAAAAACAGCTCCTTCTTTGGCTGTGATTTTGGTTGGCAATGATAAGGCTTCGGAAATTTATGTTGGTCTGAAGAAAAAAAGAGCCGAAGAAATAGGAATCGATTTTGAATTGGCGAGATTTGATGAAAATTGCCAAGAGAATGAAATCATTGAAAAAATAAAAGAATTTAACGGTAATGAAAAAATAAATGGCATCATTGTCCAGTTGCCGTTGCCTAATAAATTTGATACGCAAGAAATAATTAATGCGATTAGTCTTGAAAAAGATGTGGACGGATTTTCTGTTTTCAAGAGGAGCGGAAAACTTGAGCCGGTTTTTCCCAAGGCGATCATCGCTTTGATAAAAAGCAACGATAAAAATTTTGCTGGAAAAAACGCGGTTGTGATTGCCAATTCGGAAAAATTCGGAAGCGTTATGAAAAGCGCATTGGAAAAAGAAGGAATTAAAGCGGAATATGTTTTGCGCGGAGATTTGAAAAATAATATTGGAAAATTGAAAAATTCGGATATCGTCATGACTGCCGTTGGCGAGAAAAACTTGATCAATGGTGATATGTTGAAAAATGGAGTAATTGTCGTCGATGGCGGAATCGTCGAGGAAAACGGGAAAGTTTTCGGGGATGTTGATTTTGAATCGACCAAAGAAATGGAAGGTTTCATTTCGCCGGTTCCCGGCGGAGTCGGTCCGGTGACGATTGCGTGTCTTTTGGAGAATGTTTATTCGGCATATAGAAGAAAAAGTAATCGGGATTTGGATTTTTAAAATTAATTTTTTGAAAAAATATTCGGGCGTGATTTTCTTGCAAAAAATACTTAGCGCTCGCTATATGCATATATTGTTTCGTGATAGTTGGCGTATTTTTTGAGAAAATCATCTCTCCCTCAGAATTTTTTCAAAAAATTAATTTTAAAAATCAAATTATATAATAAGATTTTATGAATTCTTACAATCCGAAAGAAATCGAAAAAAAATGGCAGGAAAATTGGAAAAAAACCAATGCTGTCAAAATAGATAAAGACGGAAATTCCAAGGAAAAGTTTTATATTTTGGATATGTTTCCATATCCGTCAGGAACGGGACTGCATATGGGACACACTGAAAGTTACACTGCCAGTGATGTTTTTTATCGTTTCAAAAAAATGCAGGGGTTTGATGTTTTGCATCCGCAAGGATTTGATTCTTTCGGGTTGCCGGCGGAAAATTTCGCTATTAAAACCGGAATTCATCCGGCTGAGACAACAGAAAAGAATATGGCGACCTATGTCAGTCAGATGAAATCTTTGGGATTCGGTTATGATTTCGATGAAATGGCGGTTACTTCCGATCCGGAATATTACAAATGGACGCAATGGATTTTCGGAAAATTTTTTGAAAACGGTTTGACGTATAAAAAAACCCAAAAAACCAATTGGTGCCCATCTTGTCAAACGGTGATTGCCAATGAGCAAGTGGTGGATGGAAAATGTGAGCGATGCGGAACCCAGATTGAGCAAAAAGAATTGCCGGGATGGTTTTTCAAGATCATGGATTTTGCCGATGATTTGATTTCGGGTTTGGAAAAAGTGGACTGGCCGAAGCATACCAAGAAAAATCAAACCAATTGGATCGGCAAAAGTGAGGGCAGTGTTGTTAAATTTGCAATAAAATCGGAGTTCGACTCCGAATCGGAGTTGAACTCCGATTTTAAGGGCATCGAGGTGTTCACAACCAGAATTGATACGGTTTATGGCGTGACGTATGTCGTGGTGGCGCCGGAACACCCGATAATCTCAAATCTCAAATCTCAAATCTTAAATTTTAACGAAGTTGAGGAATATATCAGGCAGGCGAAAAATAAGACCGAGTTGGATCGGATGGAGGCTAAAGAGAAAACAGGAGTGGAAATCAAGGGAATCAAGGCGGTCAATCCGTTCAATGGTGAGGAGGTTCCGGTATATGTTGCGGATTATGTTTTGGGCGGATATGGAACCGGTGCGGTGATGGCGGTTCCGGCTCACGATGAGCGCGATTTTGAATTTGCCGGGAAATATAATTTGCCAATTAAGCAATCGATAAAAATATTAAAACAAGAAAACATTAAAATAAATAAATCGGGAAATGCTTTTACGGAAGACGGCGAATTAATTGATTCTGGAGAATTCACCGGCTTGAAATCCAATGAAGCGCGAGAGAAGATGACTGAGTGGCTGGAGAAAAATAATTTGGGTGAAAAAAAGATAAATTATCGTTTGCGTGATTGGTCGATTTCCCGTCAGAGATATTGGGGTTGTCCGATTCCGATAGTCTATTCTCCGGAAGGAGAAGCAAGATTTGTCGGCGAAGAAAATTTGCCATGGCTTTTGCCGAACGATGTTGATTTTGTGCCATCCGGAACTTCTCCTTTGGCCAAGTCGGAAGAATTGAAAGAGCGCGTCGAGAAAATTTTCGGAAAAGGTTGGATGGCGGAATATGACACGATGGACACTTTTGTGGATTCTTCTTGGTATTTCTTGCGCTATCCCGATGCGAAAAATGAAAAAGAATTTTGCTCGAAAGAGAGGATAGAAAAATGGCTGCCGGTGGATTTATATATCGGCGGAGCGGAACACACGTATATGCACTTGCTTTTCGCACGTTTTTTCACCAAGGCGATGCATAAAATCGGGTTGCTTCCTTTTGACGAACCGTTTTTGAAATTGCGCCATCAGGGAATGGTGCTGGATAAATTCGGAAAGAAGATGTCAAAATCCAAAGGCAATGTCGTCAACCCGGATGAAATGGTGGAAAAATTTGGCGCCGATTCCGTCAGAATGTATATGATGTTTGCCGCACCGTTGGAGGATGAGGTGATGTGGAACGAAGAAAACATTATCGGCGTGCGCCGGTTTTTGGAAAAAGTTTTTGCCCTTATGGGCAAAACGCGGACTTATGCGGAATATACGCGGACTGATGCGGATAAAAAATCGAAAGCATTGCTTCATAAGACGATCAAAAAAGTTACGGAAGATGTGAAAAACTTGAAATATAACACCGCTATTTCCGCAATGATGATTTTGGTCAATGAAATGGAAAAGGCGTCGGAGCTACAAGTTACTGATTACGAGTTACTAGTTACTCTTCTTAGTCCTTTCGCCCCGCACATCGCCGAAGAAATTTGGGAAAAATTGGGAAATAAAAAATCGATATTTGAAGAAAAATGGCCAGAGGCGGATGAGTCATTAATGAAAGATGAGGAAATTGAAATGGTTGTGCAAATCAACGGAAGAGTGCGCGAACGTTTGATAGTGAGTGCGGATGTGACCGAAGATGAAGCGAAAGAAACCGCATTGGAAAGTGAAAAAGTGAAGATTCACATCGAAGGAAAAGAGATAAGAAAAATAATATTCGTTCCTGGAAAATTGATAAACATTGTTGTTGGATAATAATATGCAAATCGTTATTTTAGCGGCGGGAAGAGGGACAAGAATGAATAATTTGACAGATGCTATTCCTAAGCCGATGTTGGAAATAAAAGGGAAGCCGATTTTGGCACACAAAATAGAAGCGCTTCCGAAAGAAATCGACGAAGTTATTTTAGTTGTGGGATATCTCAAAGAGCGGATCAGGGAATATTTCGGTGAAAATTATGATGGAAGAAAAATAATTTATGTTGAACAAGAAAAATTGGACGGAACAGGAGGGGCAATTCATTTGGCAAAAAATATCTTGAAGGGAAAATTTCTGGCGATGATGGGAGACGATCTTTATTCCAAGAAGGATATTGAAAATATAATGAAGCATGAGTTAGCAATCTTGGGATTCGAAGTGAGTGATCCGGAAAGATTTGGTATTATAAAATTGGATGATAGTGGCAAGGTTATTGATATAGTTGAAAAACCTAAGATGAAAGGTCCTGCATTGGCCAATATCGGATTATATGTTTTGAATGATAAATTTTTTGATTACGGTTTGGTTGATATCGGTAAAGGTGAATATGGTCTTCCGCAAACTATGATGTTAATGCGTGACCAATATGATATTTATGCCGAAAAAGCGTCTGGTTGGTTTCCGATAGGCAATCCTGATGATTTGGAAAAAGCGCAACACATTATTGATAAATTCATATAACAAATATGCAAAGAAAAAAAATAGTTACGATTGGCGGAGGAACAGGAAGCTTCACATTGCTTTCAGGGTTAAAGAAATACCCTATCGATATAACAGCTATCGTTTCGATGGCGGATGACGGAGGTTCAACCGGCGTTTTGAGAGACGAGTTGGGAGTTCTCCCTCCGGGAGATGTTAGGCAATGTTTGGTCGCCCTTAGTGATTCTCCGGAGATGTTGCGTAATTTGATGAATTATCGTTTTGAGGATGGCGGGCTTAAAGGCCATAATTTTGGGAATCTTTTTATATCGGCACTGGAAAAAATAAACGGGAGTTTTTCCAAAGGAGTTGAACAGGCGATAAAAATATTGGACGTCAAAGGGATGGTCGTTCCGGTAAGTGACGAGAGTATGCGGCTTTTCATTGAGCTTAATAATGGAAAAGTTTTGGCAGGAGAAAGTAATCTCGATCACAATGAAGAAATCAGGGAGGCGGGAATAAAAGATGTGTTTTTGAAACCGAAGGTGGGCGCTTACAAAAAATCAGTGGAAAGCATACAGACGGCCGATGTGATAATGATAGGACCCGGTGATTTGTATGGTTCCATTCTGCCTATTTTTTTGGTGAAAGAAATTGCCGATGCGGTAAAAAAATCAAAAGCGAAAATAATATTCAATTGTAATCTTACTAATAAAAAAGGTCAGACGGATAATTTCACCATAGATGACTATGTTGAAATGCTGGAAAAATATATCGGGAAAGGAAAGATAAATTTTGTCACGTTTAATAATAATAAGATTCCGGTTTCTCTTGTTAGGAAATATGAAAAACGTGAGGGAAACGGTTCGGTTATTGTTTTTGATAATGGTCAAAAAAGAGGGGAATATAAAATAGTGATGGCAGATCTTTTGCGCAAAGAAGAAGTAAAAGAAAAAATAGGAGATTTTCTTTCCGGAACGCGCTCCTTTATTCGTCATGATAGTGATAAATTAGCCAAAGTCTTAATGATGATAATTGAGTTGGGAGAATATGAAAATATAATCAAAGAGATTGTCTAATTTAAAAAAATAGCGTGGATATTTTAGAACAAAAAACAAATATAGATGATCAAAGCGGAAAGACGGATAAAATATTAACCCTTTCGGAATTTAGAAGAGAGCTGGGTATTCCGTTGGTTTTGGCAAAAAAACTTATAGTATGGGGTGAAGTTAGGGCAATCAAAGCTTTTGATGGAACTCTGGGAATCGCTAAGACTGAAGCGCTTAAAGCTAAAGCGCTTGTCGGAAGCCCGTGGCAAAAAACCAAACTTTTTGTGAAGGCTTTGGGACCGGGATTAATAACCGGAGCATCCGATGATGATCCGGGCGGAATCGGAACATATTCTTCGGTAGGAGCGAAATTTGGATTGAATATACTTTGGATGGCTCCCTGGCTTTTGCCGATGATGCTTGCAGTGCAAGAAGCGTGCGCCCGAATCGGAATCGTTACTAATAAAGGTTTGGCGGCGGTGCTTAAGGAAAACTATAAAAAAGAACTCGTTTTTGGGATAGTATCGCTTCTTATTGTTGCTAACATAATAAACATCGGGGCTGATTTGGGGGCGATGGCGACTTCATTGGAAATGATTTCAGGAGTAAATTATTATACGGGAGCCGTAATTTTCGCCGCTGCGATAATAATATTGGAGGTTTTCGTTAAATATCATATTTATGTCAAGTTTTTGAAATGGCTTACTGTTTCGGTATTTGCTTATATTGTTGCCGGATTTATGGTTAATCCTGATTGGAAAGAAGTTTTCTCATATGCGATTGTTCCGAGAATAATTTTAAATAATGACTATCTTTTTGCTATGGTCGCGGTTTTTGGAACGACGATCACACCCTATCTTTTTTTCTGGCAAGCCTCCGAGGAAGTTGAAGATGGAAAAATGGACAAAAAAACCAATGGTTATATGCCATCATTGAGCAGCAGAATTATCAAAATGAGAAAAGATGTTAACTTCGGAATGCTTTTGGCTAATGTGGTTTTCTTCTTTATCGTTGTCACGACAGCAAGCACTTTATTTAAGGCTGGAATAAACGATATCGAATCGGCTGAGCAAGCCGCTTTGGCTTTGAGGCCGATTGCGGGCGATCATGCATTTTTTCTGTTCGCTTTGGGAATAATAGGCACCGGCTTTTTGGCTATTCCGATTTTGGCGGGAAGCGGAGCTTATGCGATTTCCGAGTTTATGAGATGGAATAACGGTTTGGAAGAAAAATTTTCCCAAGCTAGAAATTTTTATATAGTTATAATCGTTTCTATTATTGTCGGTTTGGCTCTTAATTTTTTCCACATTAATCCGATAGCGGCTCTATATTGGTCGGCATTTATCAATGGGTTGATAGCTTTGCCTCTTTTGGCTGTAATAATGATAATTGGAAGTAGCAAGAAGATAATGGGGAAAGAAACCAATCCATCTTGGGTAAATTTTTTCGGATGGATGTCTGTCGGATTGATGGTTTTGGTTGCGTTATTATCATTGATATTATTTTTAATAAAATGATCATATTGATAGATTTTGATGATGTTTTGTTTAACACGAAAAAGTTCAAGAGAGACATTGTGGATCTTTTTCTTAGAAATGGAATTTCCAATGAGATGTTTGATAAATATTATCATGATTTGAAGCAGAATAAAGTCTTGAAAACATACGACCCCTGGAGGCAGTTAGAGATGATAAAGAAAGGAGAAAACATTGATGTTGAAAAAATAAAGAATGAATTGGAAGAATTTATGAATGATACTTCGGAATATCTTTTCGATGATAGTATTGGTTTTATGGAATTCCTTAAAAATGATGATGTGTGCATTGTTTCGTATGGTGAAGAAATTTTTCAAGCAAGAAAAATAGTTGGTTGCGGAGCAGGGAGTTATTGTGAAAAAGTTTCAGTTACCGATGAATTGAAATCGGAAGTAATTGGAAAAATGATTAAAGAGGAAGATTTGGAAAATGAAAAGATATTTTTTATCGATGATCGGATAGAACAAATTAATGATGTTAAGAAAAAGTTCCCGTTTATAAAAACGATTTTAATCCACAGAAAAGAAGGGAGATATCAGGATGAACCGACGCGATATTGCGATTTTGAAGCAAATAGCTTGGAAGAAGCGGAAAAAATTTTAATATCTTAACATTTAAACATTTTAACATCCAAGCAGGGCAATGTATTTTGCTAAAATGCTGAAATGTTAATATGCTATATGATTTTATGTGCGGAATAATCGGATATGTCGGAAAAAAGAAAGCAGTCCCGGTTCTTATCGGAGGACTTAAGCAATTGGAATACAGGGGATACGATTCTTCCGGTATTTCTATTATCGATTTGGAAAAAAGAAAATTGAAAACCATAAAATCAGTCGGGAAGGTCGCGGAATTGGAAAATAAAATAGGCGGTGAAAATTATGAAAGCGTCATCGGAATTGCGCATACGCGTTGGGCGACACACGGCAAGCCGAGTGACAGGAATTCGCATCCGCACTCCGATTGTAGTGGGAAAATTTCATTGGTGCATAATGGGATAATTGAGAACTATCGCGAGCTTAAGGATTTGTTGATTAAAAAAGGGCATAAATTTTCTTCGGATACAGACAGCGAAGTCGTGGCGCATCTGATAGAAGAGTTTTCTGCCAAGTTGGAATTTAAGGACGCGATATTGGCGACATTGAATGAAATTCGCGGAACATACGGTTTGGCAATTATTAATTCTGACCAGCCGGAAAGAATTTATGTGGCAAGATTAGGCAGCCCGTTGCTTTTGGGAATCGGAAAAAACGAAAACATTATCGCTTCCGACGCTTCCGCGATAGTGCGCTATACTGACAAAGTCGTTTATCTTGATGACGGCGAAATGGCGATTGTCGAAGCGGATTCCTATGAAATAATGACGATAAAAAACGAAAAAATAAAGAAGAAAGTGGATGTTTTGGATTGGTCGATCGAGCAGGCGCAAAAACAGGGATTTGATCATTTTATGTTGAAAGAAATTTTTGAGCAACCGATGGCGGTTTCTAATGCGATGTTAGGAAGGCTTATTGTCGAGGAGGGGATGGCCAATTTGGGAGGGCTTAAGGATGTAAAAGGGAAATTGGAAAAAATAAACAGGATAATAATTTCCAGCTGCGGAACTTCATATTATGCCGGTCTTGTCGGTGAATATATGCTGGAGGAATTTGCGGGTATTCCGGTGGAAGTGGAATATGCCAGTGAATTTAGATATCGAAGCCCTGTTGTTGATGCTAACACGGCTGTGTTGGTGATTTCCCAATCCGGAGAAACTGCGGACACTTTGGCGGCTATTCGCGAAGCTAAACGCAAAGGCGCGTTGACCTTGGGTATAGTGAATGTCGTCGGTTCGACGATAGCTAGGGAAACGGATGCGGGAATATATAATATCGCTGGTCCGGAAATTGGTGTCGCTTCAACCAAGGCATTTACTTCACAACTGACAATTTTGGCTTTGCTAGCTTTATATTTGGGAAGACAAAGGGGGATGTCGGCGGCAAATGGAAAAATGATTGCAAGAGAATTGAAAAAAATACCGAAATATATCGAAGAAATCCTTTCAAGGAAAAATGAAGTGAAAAAAATTGCCAAAAAGTTGGATGGGTATGAAGATTTGTTATACCTTGGCAGAAAATATAATTTCCCAATCGCCTTGGAAGGCGCGCTGAAAATAAAAGAAATTTCTTATGTGCACGCGGAAGGTTATGCGGCAGGAGAAATGAAACACGGACCGATAGCGTTAATTGATGAAAATTTTCCTTCGGTATTCGTGGTTCCAAAAGACAGCGTTTATGAAAAGACGATCTCAGCGATGGAAGAAATCAGGGCGCGCGGAGGAAAAATAATCGCGGTCGCGACTCAGGGTGATCGAGAAATCGCTAAGCTTGCCGATGACGTTATATATATACCAAAGACATTGGAAATGTTAACCCCGCTTTTAGCAGTTGTCCCATTGCAACTTTTGGCATATTATGTGGGAGTTAACAAAGGCTATGATGTGGATAAACCGCGAAACTTAGCTAAATCAGTTACTGTTGAATAGTATTTGGAAGAATATATGGATATAAATAAGATAGAAAAAATATTGCTTGACAATGGAGAGCAAAAATTCAGGATAAAACAAATATCTAAAGCTGTATATCAAGACGGAATCTCTTCATTTTCCGAAATTACGACGTTGTCGAAAGATTTGCGCCAAAGTCTTGATCGGGAAATGAAAATACTTTCTTTCGATATTGTGAATATCTTGACGGCAAAAGACAATCAATCCGCCAAAGCCTTATTGAGAACTAATGATGGAAATTTGATTGAGACAGTCTTGATTTCTCCGAAACCGGATACGCGATCCGTTTGCATATCTTGTCAGGTTGGTTGCCAAATGGGTTGTCGTTTTTGCGCTACCGGATCAATGGGATTTAAGAGAAATCTGACTGTCGAAGAAATCACAGACCAAGTTTTATTTTGGCGCCAATTTCTTAAAAAAAATGAAAATTGTGATGTCAACAACATCGTGTATATGGGAATGGGCGAGCCGTTTAATAATTGGGAAAAAGTTTCCGAAAGTATTCGTATTTTAACAGATAAGAATCTTTTCGGTTTCGGTTCTCGCAGTATTGCGGTTTCCACTTCCGGAATTGCTGAAGGAATTATGAAGTTGGCGGAAGAATTTCCACAAGTCAATTTGGCGCTCTCGCTTCACTTCGCCGATGATGCGAAAAGGAACGAATTTATGCCGGTAAACAAAAAAGATAATTTGGAAAATCTCAGAAATGCTCTTAAAAAATATTTTGCTATCACGACTCGCAAGGTTTTCTTGGAATACATTATGCTGGACGGAATAAATGATACTGCCTTGGATGCCAAGATGCTTTCGGATTTTGTGTATTCAATCGGAAATACACATCTTCTGCATGTGAATCTTATTCGTTACAACACAACCGGTGAAGATTTAAAACCGTCTTCAAAAACCAGAGCGCAAATTTTCAAACAGGAGCTTGAAAAACATCGCGTGAATGCGACTGTTCGTAAAAGTCTTGGCGAGGAAATTCAAGGTGCTTGCGGACAGTTGGCTGGGCAGTGAAGATTGGAATTAATTTCCTATGATTTGCAAAGCTATTTTTCTTGGTCGGGATCGATCAAGTTCGACAGCAAAAATTCTTTGCCATTGTCCAAGTTGAAGTTTGTTGCCGATGATATTGAGCATAGTTGAGGTTGGAAGATGAAGTGCTTTGTTGTGGGCGTGTCCATTGGCGCATTCTCCATCGCACATATTGACGGTTCTTACTTCAAAATCATCATGCATATATTGGTATGTTCGAGGGGCGATTTTTTCGAGAAGAATTTTCATATCTTCAATTAAAAGCGGCTCAGCTTCATTAACGATAACTGCCATTGTGGTATGAAGACTTTGTATATTGATAACTCCTTCCTTAACTCCGGCTTCTTTGATTTTCTTTTGAATTTTATCTGTTAGGTCAATAAAGTCCAACGTAGTGGCAGTAGTCAGGTCGATTATTTTGTTTATAATTTTCATATCATTGTTTGTCTCGTTAAATTATTATAACGATATTATAATAAGTTCCCGGTTTTTTTGCCAGGAACTTATCAACAGATTTTTCTTAATCGATAAATCCGAAATGTTTGAGTGTTGGGAGAATGTTGGGCGCAAGATTTTCATTGGATAATTCTGAAATCGGAATCCATCTCCATTCACGGATGTCTTCCCCTGGAACAATTTCCCCGATTCTTTTGGCGAGAAAATGCACAAGAACGACATCAATTTTTTCTTTCGAAGTTTCTTTTTCGGTGTAGAGAAAAAATGGATTTTTATCAAGAATTTCAATATCCAATCCCATTTCTTCTTTGACTTCTCGGCGGGCATTTTCAATCAGATCAGTTTCAAAATCTTCCACTCGGCCGCCGCAAAATTTCCAGAACTCCGTGTCCCCATGCTGGTTTAGAAGAACTTTTCCGTTTTCAACGATGACTGGCCCGGAAGCGAGGATAATCTTATTCATCGAATTTTGAATTTAGAATTTTGAATTTCGATTGAATTTTGAATGACCTAATGTTTTAAAATTAAATCATTGGAAATTCGGATTTGATTCAAAATTTAAAATTAAAAATTAAAAATTTAGAAACGTAGCTTATAATATGGTTAAATAGATTTTACCATATAAGTATCTTGCAATCTGTATCCCAATTTTCGATAATACCCTCGGACGCCCACGCCTGATATTACTACAATCTTAGCACATTCGAATTCTTCTTTGGCAATACGTTCCGCTTCGGACAATAATTTTTTACCCAAACCGATATGTTGAGGACTTGTCGAATCTTTTTTGTTTATCGGGGATAATTTTCCGTACGTGTGTACTTCGCGTATGATGGCAGCATTTTTAAGGACAGGAAGCAGTTTATGCAGTTTGTCATTCCCGTGAAAACGGAAATCCAGAGCTTTGGATTCCGGATCAAGCTCGGAATGACAAGAGAAAGGTATGCGGAGGCGCAAAAGGGCAAAGAGCTTCTTTTTATCCGGAGAAACGAATTGCAAAAATATTTCTTTGCCATTCGAAGCTTCATAATCGATCCTGTCTAAAACTATCTTTTCATTTATTTGATAATCGGATTTCACTTCGCGACAACGGACACAGGGACATTTTGATTGCGGGATTATTATTTGTCGCAAATTAGATATGATCGGTCCGGCTTCGATGGAAGTGATTGGAACATCTCGCACTAATCGGGCGATACGCACATATGGAGGAATAATTTCGTTTTTTATTTTTAAAACTAATCTTTCAAATTGCTTGTCGGTCAACGGTTTATATTGTTTATTTTTCCACAGTTTATATAGAACGCTGTTTTTGACGACGACGGTCGGATATATCTTGAGCATATCCGGTTGGAAATCGGAATTGTAAAAAAGACCTTTGAACATTTTGAAATCTTTGGATGAATTTGAACCGGGCAATCCTGGCATCATATGATAATTGATTTTGAATCCGGCGTCTTTGAGAAGCTTGGTGGCACCTACGGTTTCCTGAACCGAGTGTCCGCGACGATTGATTTCCAGGACATCATCGAAAATGCTTTGCACTCCGAGTTCGACGCGGGTGCATCCTAATTTTCGAAAATTCAGAATCTCTTTTTCGTTGATATAATCCGGACGGGTTTCCAGTGTTAGACCAACAATCCTGTGTTTTGACTTTTCATTTCTTTTTTGTTCGTGAATTAATTTGTCATTCCCGCGGAGGCGGGAATCTAGAATTTTTCCCTGCTTTATGGATTCCGGATCAAGTCCGGAATGACATTTTTTGCGCGAGTGATCATTTGCCGCCTTGAAACATTTCGTGATGAATTTTTTTTGATAACTTTTTGGTAAATATGAAAAAGTCCCACCCATTACGATCAGTTCGATTTTATCAGTCGAATGTCCATTAAGCTCCAAGGATCGCAAGCGGTTTTGCACCTGGGCGTATGGATCGAATTTCGAATCAATGGCGCGCATCACCGCCGGCTCGTTGGAAAGATAGCTCTTGGGCATATCTTTTTCGGTCGGACAAAAAATGCATTTTCCCGGACAAGGATAGGATTTGGTGAGTACGGCGATTACCGCAACTCCGGATTGGGTGCGGATAGCCCGACTAAGAAGTATTTTTTCAAAGGCGGGGCTTTTTTTGATCTTTTTGTTTTTCACCATCCAATCATAACGATCGCGCATATCCGCATTGGTCGGAATCGGCAACTTGAACTGTTTGGATAATTTTTTCTTCAGCTGTAAAAATTCCCCTGATGTTTCCGGAAGCTCCTTGATTGCAGATTTTATGTAATTATCGTAAAGTGGGTTCATAAAGTTAAAAATCTTATAAAGTCAGAAAGGCTATGAAAAATAAAATAGTTGAAAAAATATTATTGGAAACTGAGAGTGGTTATGATTTGATCGCTGATAAGTTTTCCCAGACCAGAAAGAATTTTTGGGCTACTTTGGATTTCATCAAAGAATACGTGAAAGACGGAGACAATGTGCTTGATTTCGGTTGTGGAAACGGACGGCTTTTGGAATTGTTTTTTGATAAAAAAATAAATTATACGGGAGTGGATGTTTCGGGAAAATTGATTGAAATCGCCAGAGGCAAATATCAGACAGATAAAAGACATTTTCAAAAAATAAACCCCAGTCAAACAAGCTTAGCACTTGAAGCGGGATTTTTCAATACTGTTTATAGCATTGCTGTTTTCCATCATTTTCCTTCTAAAAAATATCGCGAGGATGTGGCGAAAGAACTTTTTCGTGTTACGAAAGACGGTGGGTATATTGTCGTGACAGTTTGGTATTTATGGCAACGAAAATATCTGCCAAATATTTTTCAAAATTGGAAAGAGAAAGTTTTTAGAGTGAATAACCTCGATTGGAATGACTGCCTTATTTCATTTACAAACAATCAAGGAGAGAAATTCCAGCGTTTTCACCATGCTTTTACGAAAAGAGAGTTGAAAAATCTTTTCGAAACTGCCGGATTTGAAGTTGAAAAATGCGAAGTTGTTGACAGAAGGAATTTGTTGTATATAGGAAAAAAGAAAAGCTAGTTTTAATGAAAACATTTGTGGTATCATAGTGATATATGGATATTTTGCAATCAATAGTCTTGGGAACGGTGCAGGGATTGGGGGAATTTCTCCCGATTTCTTCGACGGCGCATTTGGTTTTGGTGCCGTATTTTTTCAAGTGGGAAGATCCGGGTCTGGCTTTCGATGTGGCGCTTCACTCCGGAACACTGGTGGCGGTGCTGGGATATTTTTGGAAAGACTGGATGGAAATCATAAAAGTGGCTATAAGCCACTTAAAATCAAAAATCAAAAATCAAAAATCAAAATTGCAAATCAAAAATAAAAATCTTGGAAAGTATGATTCTAAATTATTATGGTTATTGATAATTGCCACTATTCCCGGGGCGCTGGCGGGATATTTTTTGGAGGATTATGCCGCAACTGTTTTGCGAAGCCCGCTGGTGATTGCTTTCACGCTTTCATTTGTGGGAATAATTTTATATTTGGCTGATAAATATCTCAAACATAGAAAAGAAATAAACCAAATTACGGTTGTCGATTCGATATTGATCGGTATTGCCCAAGCAGTCGCGATCATTCCGGGAGTTTCCCGCAGCGGGGCGACGATGACCGCCGGACTTTTGGCGGGACTTTCCAGGGAGGGAGCTGCCAAGTTTTCGTTTTTGATGTCCACGCCGATAATTCTGGGAGCGACTTTGGCGCAAATCGGCAGTATTTTGGAAAATAATTTCAATCCAACGGTTTTAATTGTTGGCGTTGTTTCTTCGGCGGTAAGCGGATATTTGGCGATTTCATTTTTACTTAAGTTTATCAAAAAATTCGGATTTGTTTTTTTTGTCTGGTATCGTGTTCTTTTGGCGCTGGTGATTTTGGCGGTTTATTATATTGATTAATAAACTTATATCTATCGAAAATTTTTCGAATTGACAAAGGCGTCAAGCAAGATTATTATACCCCGTATGGGTATGTTAAAGTGAAAAGTAATTTCTAATTTCTAATTTCCGATGAAAAAAGTAAGCTTAAAAAATAATTCACAGGATCAAAAGAAAAAGATTTTAGACAGGCTTTCGAGAATAGAAGGACAACTTCGGGGTGTTCGAAAGATGATTGGGGAAGACAAGAGTTGTTTGGATGTGGTTACCCAAGTGAGTGCAATCAAAGAAGCTGTTTCAAAATTGGGAGTGGAGATTCTCAAAAATGATTTGTGCAAAACTGATTTGAAAAAGAAAATTGACGATAAATATATAGAAAAACTTTTTAAAATGAGATAATTTTATCAAATAGACAGGTTATATGTTATATGATTTGGCAATTATAGGGGCGGGTCCGGCGGGTCTTTCGGCTTCGGTATATGCTTCCAGATATGGAATAAAAAATATCGTAATTGGAGGAATTGTCGGCGGTTTGGTGACAGAAACTCATGAAATCGGAAACTGGCTGGGTACGGAAAAAATATCAGGATTTGAATTTGCGCAAAAAGCTTCCGACCATATGAAAAGTTTGGGCGCGGAGACAAAGCCGTTCTTGGTCGATCAAATCGAAAAAAAAGATGGAATTTTCAAATTGTTTTTAAGTAATGGGGAAAAAATTGAAGCGAAAACCGTTTTATTGGCAATGGGAACAAAACACAGACATTTGGGGGTTTCAGGGGAAAAAGACTTTGCCGGTAAGGGAGTTTCCTATTGTGCCACTTGTGACGGATTTTTTTATAAAGGAAAAACTGTAGCGGTTGTTGGCGGAAACGACAGTGCGGCAGGGGCGGCAGTTTATTTAGCTGACATAGCTGAAAAGGTTTATTTGATTTATCGGGGCGACAAATTGCGAGCGGAAGATTTTTGGCTGAGAGCGATTGATGGGAATAATAAAATAAAAATTTTATATAATACCAACGTTAAAGAAATAATCGGCGATCAAAAGGTGGAGAAATTGAAATTGGATAATCTATTTGCCGGATCGGAAGATTTGTCGGTTCACGGTATTTTTATTGAAATCGGTTTGGAGCCTAATGTAAATTTAATCAAGGAATTCGATATCGAATCGGACGAAGACGGCTATATAAAAATAGATTCGGAGGGAAGAACTACTGAAAGGGGAATTTGGGCGGCTGGCGATATTACGACCGGATCAAATAAATTCAAACAAATCGTAACGGCCGCTGCTGAAGGGGCAATCGCGGTCAACAGTATCCAGAAGTTTTTGAAGAAATAAAAAAAAGAGTATTTTTGGGGTATAGACAAAATATTTTTTTCCTGTATAATTATTTTTGTAGCTTAAAGCTTCATTTTTTGTGTTTGTTTTTTATAGTTACATATGGGCCGGTAGCTCACCTGGTAGAGCGCCTCATTTGCACTGAGGAGGTAGCGGGTTCAAGTCCTGTCCGGTCCACCCAAAAAAATCAAAAGTTAAAAATCAAAATGCAAAATTATGGTCGTTCAGCTATACTGAACTTCGAAAATTTTGACTTTTAATTTTTGGATTTTAAATTTTATACGGGCGATTAGCTCAGGTGGTTAGAGCGCGTCACTGATAATGACGAGGTCCCAGGTTCGAGTCCTGGATCGCCCACATGCATACAGTTTACATAATTGAAAATAATAAAAATAAAAAGTATACAGGGAGTACTTCTGACTTAGATGAAAGATTAAAAATG
>Ga0172371_10005558_pt1 | contig 18642 bp, 11 predicted proteins | sample Lak12m_FD_114543 | JGI IMG/M metagenome (GOLD analysis project Ga0172371, IMG submission 114543) | Freshwater microbial communities from Kabuno Bay, South-Kivu, Congo - kab_022012_12m | ecosystem: Environmental > Aquatic > Freshwater > Lake | place: Democratic Republic of the Congo: South-Kivu...
CATCTCCAGGTAATCATAGGTGACGGCAGGGTCGTTTTTCGTGCTGAACTTTTTCAATGCCTCCAAGGCAACCTTCACTGTTGAAACAGGCGTCTTTAGCTCATGCGTTATATTGGACATAAAATCGGTTCTGAGGCGGTTCAGCTGGATCTGGCTTTTCAGGCTGCGGAAGGCAAAAACAAAAGATAACCCGGTTAAAACCAGGAGCGAAAAAGCAAAGAGGATAGACGGATAAATTCCATTCAGGATAACCCGTAGCGGATTCCTGATGGTAGCTGCCAGGATATACCCTCCTGCAGGCATCTCGTAATAAAACTTTTCACCTTTTAAGCGCATCGTATCCCATGGCGGTTCATCCGTGGTCCAGACGATCTGTAGTGAAGGAGCTATCTTCCGGGTGTTTCCGGTAAACAGCTCTTTAATCCTCACTGTATCTTTCAGGATAACTCTCCCTTGCCTGTAATCATTGGAAAGGAACAACGAATCTTCAATCTGTCGTACAACAAGCTTCATTCCCTGAAGAAAAATGGCATCACTGTAATTGTAGGTGAGATATCCCGGTGAATCCGCACCCGGTGGAAAAGAAATTGAGTCGCTTGCAGTAATGGCAATGATTTTCTTACAGCTATCCGAAGGGATATTTTTATAAATTCTCTTTCCCTGCCAGCTTCCTCCCTCTACATCCTGGGAGTCCAATGTAATGTTCATTGTCATGCGGCGATAAGAGCTGTCTCTCATCATCGGATCCAAAACTTTCACCATCAGCATGGAATCTATCACTGTCATCTCAGACTCCCGAAACTTTCTCGATAAATCCTGGTCGAACCTGTCTCTCTCCTTCAAATACACCGTCCACAGCCACTGACCTACGAATACGGTAAGCGCCAGCTGGCTGACGATCATCAGAAAGCGTATCAGGTCAAGTCTCTTGACAGTTTTCATCTGATTGGACTTAATATAGAACACTGATTACACGGATGAAACGGATTTAATCTGATAAAAATTAGTGTTTATCTGTGTTACCGAAGGTATCCGTGCGATCTGTGTACCGTTCAACAAGCAAAAATAGTTTAAACGCAGCAGAATCCTCATTCCGTTAACCTTAATTAACCTTGATTAGCCGGGTGTTAACCTGAATGCTCCTCGTCTCCCGGTATTTTTGACACCGAAATATAAACACAATACTAAAGACGTAACAGATGAAAACAATGCTTTTATCACTGATCGGTTCGCTGATATTCATCACCGGAACCGCACAAGAGAATACTTCCGGGAAGGTGACCTATGAAGTGACTGCTAAAATTGAAGTCAACCTGGAAGGGGAATCAGCGCAGTTTGCCAATATGCTGCCAAAAGAACGAAAATCTCAGAATATCCTCTATTTCACTCCTGAAGCCTGCCTGTACCAGCTAAACAATGAAAAACAGGAAGAAGAATCTGTCACTACCGAAGCTGAAGGAGCGACGGTGATGGTGAAGATGATCCAGCCTGATGATAAATTTTACGCTGACCTGACCAGCAACAAAACAATGGAACAAAGAGACTTTATGTCTCGTATTTTTCTGATAGAGAATTCTATCGACGCTTCCGGGTGGAAGATCACAGGCAACCAGAAGCTGATCCTCGGATATCCGTGCCAGGAAGCTGTCCAGGTGAAAGACAGCACCACTGCTATTGCCTGGTTCACCTCTTCAATCCCTGTTCCGGCCGGGCCGGGGAATTACCTTGGTTTGCCCGGACTGGTCCTTGCGGTTGACATTGACAACGGGGACCGTACAATCATGGCTACTTCATTTGAGCCCGGGGCAATAGGAAAAGATATTCTTGTGAAACCCAAAGGTGGCAAGAAAGTCTCTCCGGAAGAGTACGACAGGATCGTAGCTGAGAAGCGCAAAGAGATGCAGGAACAATATGGCGGCAGCGGGGGTATCGTTATCAAAATCCAGCAATAGAACTTCGTTGACCTGAATTCAACATGATGCATAATGAATTTAACTTTCATCTGACAGCAGCCCGGTTAATCCGTACACTGCTCCAGATGCTGCTGGTATTGGCAGTAGCCCCGGTTTTTGCCCAACAATCGATGATCCGGGGAGAGGTCTACAACGAATCCGGAGAGCCACTGGGGTTTGCCACTGTGACACTGCTTTATCCTTCCGACTCCACATTAGCTTTCTATGGGATCACGGACTCCGAAGGTCATTTCACGATTCTGAAAACCACTCCGGGAGAGTACCTGATGCAGGTGGCATACCTGGGACATCAAGCCTATTACCGGGATGTTACACTGCCGCTATCAACAGGCAGCACCCTGGAGCCGGTTGTGATGAAGGTGGTGCCTTTAAACCTCCGGGAATTACATGTAAATGCCGACCGGATCCCTTTTCTGATCAAGCAGGACACGATTGAATATGATGCGGCTGCGTTCAGGACCAAGCCCGATGCCGTTGCGGAAGACCTGATCAGGAAACTTCCCGGAATTGAAGTGGACCGCGTAGGGAATATCAAAGCGTTAGGTGAAAATGTACGTAATGTTTTGGTTGACGGAAAGGAGTTTTTCAGCAGCGATCCGAAGGTGGCGACCAAAAACCTGCCGGCAGGAGCCATTAAAAAGGTACAGGTTTACGACAGGAAGTCGGATCAATCAGAGCTCACCGGCATCAGTGATGGTGAACGGGACAAGACGGTTAACCTGGTGTTGAAGGATGATCAGAAAAAAGCATGGTTTGGTGAATTCAAAGCCGGGGGAGGTACCGGAGCCCATTACCAGGCGAATGCAAAGGCATACCGGTTTACAGATAAGGATCAATTCGCGGTACTTGGGATGGTAAACAATATCAACCAGTTCGGATTCAGTTTCCAGGATTACCTCGACTTCAGCGGAGGTCTTCAAAGTATGATGAGCGGCGGTAATCAGGCAAGGATCACGATATCAGACGACAGCGACCTCCCTATCGATTTCGGCCAGAGTGTCGACGGTGAGGTGACTTCGGGGGCAGGAGGGATTAATTACTCCCATGAACCAAAGCACAATAACCGTTTCAACATAAGTTATTTAGGAAATGTTGTCGATAAAAGTCTGGACGAGGTGGTTCAATCAGAGAATTTCACTCCGGAGAATTCTTTTCTCCAGAACGAGATCAGTCACTCGTCAACGAAGGACTGGAATCATAAATTGAATTTCGGCTGGAAGAATAAAAGTGACTCCATGCAAACCACCAACCTGGCCGGCAATGTTGGTCTTGTTCAGGGGAATAGCTCAGGACAGTCCGAAACGCAAAGTTTTACAGGCGATACGCTGATGAACATGCTCCGCAATGTCACTCATGGCAGCTCCAACCGTCTCTCATCATCCCTCAGTGGATCCTGGATGCGTAAAGGCAGAGGGAACTGGAAACTTTTTAAAACCACCGGCGATGTCTCATTCAGCAACAGCCTGACCAAATCGGAATGGGAGAACATCACACGCTACCTCGGTGATATAACGCCTTTCATCGAAGATCAATACCTTCATAATGAAGCCGAAAGACTGAACTTCTCATTTGGCGGTTCCATGTTGAACAAAGTTGGGAAAAACATCTACCTGGAGCCTGATGTTCAATTAGGCGGAACCTATGAATGGACGAAACGTACACAGGGAATTCCAGGGGACTCCGGAAATGTGATCGACTCTCTGAGTCCTGCTTTCAATAGGTCTTATCAGTGGTTAAGGCCGGAACTCAGTTTCAAGAGAAATACAAAGAAAACACAGCTGACCCTTAGTGCAGGAGTCGAACTGGGCAGGATGAAGAATACCCTGGCCGATACCTCCACCCTGGCCTCGGATCTTATCTTTTTTACGCCGTTGTTGTCATGGGAATATGAATATAAGACAGGGAGTCGCCTTACCTTCTATTACACTACATCGGTAAACACCCCGATAGCAAGCCAGTTACTTCCGGTAGTCAACAACCGGAACCCGCTTTATCTCTTTTCGGGGAACCGTTCCCTGAAACCCGAATACCGGCACGACCTTTTTGGTCAATGGTTGTTGTACGACGCATTTTCTTTTACGAGCCTTTTTATCAGTTTGAACGGGGCGTACACGCGAGACAAGATCTCGTATACGCGCACCGTCAATGACAGCCTGGGACAGATGACATCAATGATCAATGTTCCGGATGATTATTCTGCTTCGTTACGCACTGATTTCTCAACCCCGGTCAGAAAACTTGGTCTGAATCTCCACCTGGGCCTGCGGGAGAGCTGGAACAGGTCATCCACCCTGATAGACGGTCTGGAAAATATCAACACGACCTGGAACCACAGCATCCGGTTCAGCATCGACAACCGGCGGAAAGAGAAGTGGGATGTCAGTGGCGGAGTGGAATTTGACCTGACAAATGCCCGCTATACCATCCAGGAATCCCTTAATACTGACTTTTTCAACCTGGTATATTTCGGGGAGGTCCGTTACACGCCGAATGAGAGGTGGCATTTCCTGATAGGCGCTGATGTTACCAATTACAATGCCCGGAGTTTCAGGGATGCCATAAGCGTCCCGCTGCTCAGGGCTGAGATCAACTTTTATTTCCTCAAGAACAACCGTGCGATGATCAGCCTTTCAGGTTTCGACCTGCTTAACCGCAATACCGGCATCCAGCTTGTCAGCGAGCAAAACTACCTCCGCGAGACGCATTCCAACACCATCGGACGCTATGTGATGCTCTCACTGAAATTCAGGCTGAACAGATTTGGTGCCACCGGGAGCGGAATCTGGGTAGGGAGGTAGGGAGGTAGGGAGGCAAGGAGGTGTGGGGGTATGAGGGTATGAGGGTATTTCACATTTCACATTTCACATTTCACATTTCACATTTCACATTTCACATTTCACATTTCACACTCCTTATTTTTTATTGGAATCTGGTACTTGGGACTTGGAATTTGGGACTTGGAATTTGGGACTTGGAATCTGGGAACTGCGGACTGCAGACTGCGGACTGCGGACCGAAGACTATAAATCTTCAGTAAAACAGCAGCGTTTCACTGACGGGTTTAGTATCTTTGTATACATGAAGAAGAAAAAAAATTTATCAGGGACTTTCAGGACTCTGGCAGTCCTGTGTTCCGTTGTAATGTGTTTTTCCGGAGCCCGGGCCCAGTGGAATATGAACACGTTCGTGAACCTTGAGATCGCAGCAGTTTCAAATGCCGACATGCAGACAGTCTCCACGTCGGACAGCAAGACATGGGTCGCATTTTTCAGCCAGAACAGCGGCAATTACGATATGCGGGCTCAGTTACTGGACGCCAGCGGCAATAAACTGCTAGGAACCAACGGGATGCTGGTCAGCAACCAGCCTTCCGGAACCGCGACCTTTGTATTTAATGTATGTGTTGATGCCTCGAATAATCTGATCATAGGGTGTCAGGACCAGCGATCTGGCCCCATGCAGGCGGTCATGTATAAAGTTTCCCAAAGCGGATCACACCTGTGGAGTTCTTCCGGAGTTATTCTTGGTGAAGGCCTTGCCCCTTTTCCTGCTGTTTTGACCACAGGTGAGGTTGTCGTTGCCTGGAACGAATCGGTTAGCAACACACTGAACCTGCAGAAGATATCCACATCCGGCACTGCTTTGTGGACGCCTCCGATCCAGCTCCTTGTTGGGACCACGGGAACCACAAGGGGACAAGTCATTGCCAACACAGGGGGGAAGTTTACGGTTGTGTACCAGAAAAAAGGAGTCGGGATCTCCACCACCTTGTATGCCCAGATGTTTAACAACTCAGGAACGGCACTTTACACACCACTGCAGATCTGCAACCAAACCACTAGTGGAGCACGTTATTATTCTGTTGCTGCAGACAATGACGTCACCTTTGTAGGGTATTACAGTTCAAGCGGTTCACGTTTCAATTCCTTCTTACAGCGGATAGAAGCGGCAGGGACAATCCCGTGGGGGATGAACGGATCAAATTTCAACACGGCTACCGCTCCATCTGATAACTACCAGGGCCAGACAGATATCAACCTGGCTCCCGGCTCCGGCTATGTATGGTCTCTTTGTACGTTCAGTAATCCGAATCAGACACAGTACGGGGTTTACATCCAGAAGTTCGATAAGACTTCCGGAGCCAGGCAACTGACCGATCTCGGAAAGGTGGTGTACGCTATCAGCACAAGCAGGGACGAGCATGCCGGAAAGCTGGCGCTGATCAACGATACACCGATGTTTATGAGTTATGATGACGTCTATAAGATTTACGCCACACGCCTGGATGCAAACGGGAATTTCAGCTGGCCGGTGAACAGGGTCGAAATAAGCTCAACTACGGCTTCGATGGCCGTACCCAAGATGCGTTACGGATTTACCCCCGACGGGCCAAACCGGTGTGCCGGCGTGTGGACGGAAGACCGCGGTGGTGGATACCTCGGGTATGCCCAGGGGATCTCGATCGGAGGACTTTTAGGGATCCATGTCGCCACGCAGGGGAATGTTCCGGCAGTGATCACCACTCCCGGAGGAACCCTTCAGATGGTAGATACTATCTTCCCCACCACAGCCAGCCAGAATTCCACATGGGGTATCGTCCAGGGGACAGGCAACGCTTCCATTACGCCATCTGGTCTTGTCACCGCTATGGCTGATGGTACCGTTTGGGCCAGATCCGTTGCCGTTCAGGACCCGACGGTCAGGGATTCCGTGCTGATCACCATAAGCGGACAGATTCCCATGCCACCTACCGTTATCACGCAAGCCGCTACCAATGTGACAACCAGTTCTGCGCAACTGCACGGATCCGTGAATGCAAACAACTCATCAACCACCGTATCCTTCAACTGGGGGTTGACAACAGCATACGGAAATACCATTGCAGGGATACCGGGAACGGTTACGGGATCATCCCCTGTGGCTGTTCTGGCAAACCTGTCGGGACTGCTTGCCGACACTACGTATCATTTCCGTTGTGTCGGTGTCAACTCACTCGGGACAACCTACGGCGCCGATCTGACCTTTTATACTGGATGCCTCGCCCCGGCCGGTCCCGGACCCATCACCGGCCCGGTAACGGTCTGCCAGGGACAAACCGGTGTCTCATACAGCATTGCCCCGATCCCTAACGCTACCGGTTATAACTGGACAGTTCCCAGCGGGGGTACGATTACTTCCGGATCGGGGACACCCTCCATCCTGGTGAACTTTTCTTCCGGCGCCAGCTCAGGGAATGTGACCGTCGCCGGCACGAATGTCTGTGGCGCCGGACCTGCCGGGACGCTGGCAGTAGCGGTAGATCAGCTTCCAGGTGCAGCAGGGCCCATCACCGGGACATCTGCAGTTTGCGGAGGGACAACCGGAGTGGCTTATTCTGTTGCTTCCATTGCCAACACCGTCACTTATGTCTGGAGTTTCCCGGCAGGCGCTTCCATAACTTCCGGCGCCGGGACGAACAACATCACGGTCGACTTCGCTTCCAATGCAACATCAGGCGATATCACCGTTTACGGCAATAACCTGTGCGGAAACGGAGTGCCTTCTCCCCCGTTCCCGGTTCTGGTGACAGCCTTGCCCGAACCGGCCGGGACCATCAACGGCCCAACCGGGGTTTGTCAGGGCACAACCGGTATCGTCTATGCAGTAAATCCGATTCCTAATGCCACAAGCTACGAGTGGTCAGTCCCCACTGGAGCATCCATCTCAGGGCCGTCTAACACCAACAGCATTACGGTCGATTTCAGCCCGACTGCCTCTTCAGGACCCATCACGGTTTATGGCACCAACAGCTGCGGCGACGGACCCGTTTCACCACAACTAAATGTGACCGTAAGCCCTCCTCCTGCAACCCCGGTGATCACACTTAACTGGTCAACCCTGAGCAGCGATGCGCCAACAGGGAATCAATGGTTCAGGGAAGGAACAGCAGTGCCGGGAGCTACCGGACAGTCCTTTGTCCCCACAGAGATTGGGTGGTACTGGGATGTTGTAACTATAAACGGATGCAGTTCCGATACCTCGAACCATATCTACGTATTGGTGACTGGTGTCGATAACTCTATGGCCCCGCTTAACATCCGCGTTTCACCGGTTCCCAACGACGGGAAATTCACTGTTGTAATCCAAAGTCCTGAAGAAGAAGTTTTCTCCATCAGCGTGATTAATTTCCTTGGAAAACGGATCTATGATTCGGGTGAGTTGACCGGTACAGGTACTTTTGAACAACAGGTAGACATCCGGACAGCCGCACCTGGTATCTATGCCGTGGAGGTCCTGAACGGAAGCACCAGAGTGGTCAGAAAGATCCTGGTACAGGAGTGATTCAGTATGAGGGTATGAGGCGTTGAGGGTATTTTGTATTTCACATTTCATATATACACGTGAAACTTGAAATGTGGGACTTGAGACTTGAGACCTGGTATCTTGAATCTAAGATTCTTCCCTGTCGCATCATCTGGAATTAAATTACATTTCCTCTGTAAATTTTTTGATTTCCAATGGTCAGAGGGAACCTACATGAAATTATCGCATGGAGTTTGTGTAAATAGGATTTTTCATGTAGGTTTGTAATCATAAATAATAACCGGTTATGAATATAAAGAGATCTCTCGCCATTATTGGGTTATTCCTCCTTGCAACCTACACTTACTCCATTCAGCAGTACAGCTGGATCAGACATTTTGGGTCGACCGGAGAAGACGTTGGATATACAATCCTTGAGAGCGACAGTTCGATCTATGTTGCCGGCTGGTTTCAGCATACCGTGACATTTGGCACAGTTCAGTTAACCAGTATGGGAGATGATGACATTTATTTGCTCCGAATGACCTATTCAGGTGACGTCCTTTGGGCAAAACGGTTTGGCGGTCCATTTGAGGACAATGTTGTAGGGATGGTTACAGATAATAACGGGAACATATATCTTTCCGGGTTTTGTTCCGAAAACGCTGCTTTTGGATCTGTTTATCTTCCCGGTTATGGGGGTCCTGATGCTTTTATCTGCAGGGTGGATAAGAACGGGGAGGTGTTGTGGGCTATTTCAGGCGGGAGCGACTCCCCTGACTATGCCATAAGAATGAGTCTGAGTGAGCAGGGAGATTTTCTGACGGTTGCCGGTTATTACAGGAATACCGCTCAATTTGGGGCATTCATGCTCCCCAGTTTTGATGGTCGAGATGCTTTCATCACCAGGATCGATGTATCCGGGTATTTTGACTGGGTGATTGCCAGTGGAACCTATAGTGATCAGGCTGGCTATGGAATCGATATCGATTCGGAAGGAAATATTTACTGTGCCGGGTATTTTTTTTCCGAAACGTGGCCCGTCGGCCCGTTTGTTCTTATGAACACCGCTCCGGGTACCTCGGCCGATTGCAGTCTGATAAAATTAAAAGCCAATGCTGAAGTAAGCTTTGCCAAGTCATTTGGAGGTTCTTATGATGATCTGCCAAGGCCGTTATATATTGACCAGGATCATGTCTACATAGGGGGGGTATCATTATGGCCCCGGAAATTATCTTGGAGTCGCTGTCAGCGGAAATCCTTATAGCAGAAATTCATTTTTAATGAAGAGTGACATGCTGGGAAATGGTCTTTGGGTTTTAAATGAACTTTGTCCGTCGGATAATGAACTTAGTGCAATAAGCTTTACCAACGACCATGATCTGATCGTTACAGGAGGTTTTGACGGTATTCTTGAGGCAGGAAACCAATTTTATCCTTCCCATGGCTCATATGATGCATATATCGTCCATGTAAATGCATCCACAGGAGTTCCCATCGCAGCGGCAACCGGTGGCGGGCCTGGATTGGATATGTTCTATGGAACTGATGTATACTCAAACTCGGTCCTCGTTACCGGTTTTTTTGAGTATGTCGCCCAGTTTGATACAACAACCCTGGTATCATCCGGGGGGAGAGATATCATCATTGCCAAAACAGAGGGACTCATATTCGGTTTTAATGAACCTGGAGATCAAAAAATCACCGTGTATCCGAATCCGTGCGATGACCTGGTCATGATCTCGTTCCCAAAGTCTTCCGGACAAAAACAGATCATCTTGCGGAATACGAGCGGACAGGTGGTCTTTATGGCTGACGCGATTGCCACTGAGCATTATCAGGTGGATGTTTCATCTTTACCCCCGGGTTTATTTTGCATACAGATTCTTGAAGAGGGGAAATCACTAATTCTCGAGAAACTTATAGTCTACTAGCTGAAGTTAAAAATTACAATGATTTTTGAAGGGAACATCCTGTATGACTGCAAACCGGTACCAGAACCTCCTGATCATCTACTATTCCGGCACCGGCAATGCCAAACGGGTATCGGAATGGATCGCGGCGAAAGCTACTGAATCAGGTATCCATACAACGGTGGTCCCTTTCTGGAAGTTTGTCAATGAACCTCCTCATGATGTGGCCGGCAATACCCTGATTGGTTTCTGTTCGGCAACCCACGGATTCAACCTCCCACACTCTTTTCTGAAGCTGATCTTACGGTTCAGGGCATTCCCTGGATCAGATGTATTCATCGTCAACACAAGGGCAGGGATGAAACTCTCGAAGCTATTTCTTCCCGGACTCAGCGGATTGGCACAGATCCTTCCGTCATTGATCCTGTTGTTGAAAGGTTATCACGTGAGTGCCATGCGGCCGGTTGACCTGCCTTCAAACTGGATATCACTGCATCCCGGCCTAAAGAACGAAGTGGTTGAATCGATGGTTGATCATTGGAAACGAAAGATCGACCGGGTTTCAGAAGGTGTGTTCAGGGGGGAGCGGACCTATTGGCCCGCCCTGGTCTCACTTCCTTTCGATTTGCTTGTTGTTCCTGTCGGAATCGGATATTATTTCATCGGACGGTTTATCATTGCCAAAACGTTCTTCGCTACGGATAAATGTAACGATTGCCAGCTATGCCTTAAAGCATGCCCGACGAATTCAATTGTGCTGAAAGATCAGCGCCCCTTCTGGAAGCTTACCTGTGAGAGCTGTATGCATTGTATGAATTTTTGCCCTCAGCGTGCCATCGAGACCAATCATAACGTTTTAATCCCCCTGATCTGGGTAGTTGCAGCATTTATCAATCCATGGATTGCTGACTATTCGGTTGATCTGATCAATCGTTTTTTCCCTGGTTTTCATTCCCCGGGCACATGGATCATCATGACTTTAAAATGGGCTGTCATGCTTGCCCTTTTCACAGCAACCTATTTTGCAATTCATTACGTGATGCATTTTCGCTTTTTCCGTAAGATGATGCGACGGACAACACTCACGCAATTCCGGTTTTGGAGGAGATACAAGATCCCAAACAAAACAGTAGGGTGTGAGGGCATGAGGGTATGAGGGTGTGAGGGTGTGAGAGTCGAGGGTTGAGGATTGAAGTGACTTACGAATAATTATTCACAAAATTATTATTAACATTGGAGTTCATGAATGCTCCGCATTTCGATTTTCGCTAATGGCTATTTGCTATCTGGCTCCGCTGAGCTATGACCTGTTTTTCCATTCGGTCACGAGCCCCCTACGGTCGGTTCGCTCCGGGTCACAATCTCATAATCTCACGACAACACACCCTCATACTCTCAAACTTTTTATTCCACTGCTCCGTTTTCAAACTCAAACGTCGGAGCTTTTGCTTTTTTCTCAGGGGTGCCGAAGTTAAAAATAAAGCCTGCGTAGAAAACGCGGGCGTCACGCCTTCGCACCGACTCCTGCACCAGGACAGGGGTATCGATATTGCTCTTATAGGCTCGGGAATTGAACAGGTCGGATATCGTGGCGATCAGTGATATCTTTCGTTTCCAGAGGTCCTGCCGGAAGCCCAGGTTCACCGTCCAGGTAGGGAGACGGTACCCCTGGGGTGTCAGGCTTTTCGACCGGTAATCGGCATTGAGTTGAAAGAGGGTCGTCTTCGTGATGGTGAACGATGCATTAACCTTTGCATTCCATGAAAATGCCGCCCTGTAACCGCTGTATCCGATATCGGAGGCATCGATCTGGTTGTAATATCCGGAAGCGCTGAAATTGATGTTGGCGACCTTTTCGATCTGCCAGCTTCCGCTGAGGTCTATCCCTGCTGATTGGTCGTTCGACAGGTTTTCCATGGTCGTGACCAGCGTTGTATCGTTCAGGCTGGTTGTCACACGGGTAAAACCATTCACTTTATACCTGTAAAATAAGGTAGGTACAAAAGTGAGGTTTTTAAGTCTCAGTGAATAGCCAAACTCAATTGAATGGATGTCCTCCGGTTTCAGGTTGGGATTTCCTACCCAATAATTCCGTGGATCACGGTATTCAGGAACGGGATTCATATCGTCAACATCAGGCCGGTTTATCCTGCGGCTGTAGTTGAGCTGCCATTCATGTTTCCCGGAAACTATCCCGAGATGGATTGTCGGGTAGAGATCAAAATAATCGCTCTTTGAGGTAGTGTCTATCGTCCTGAAATCCAGGTCGAGAAGGGTCTCTTCCGCCCGAAGCCCACCAAGGACCCTGAATTTATTCCACTCCCAGTTAACGGTGGCAAAGAGTGCATGCACTGTCTGGCTCCCATAAAAACTGGATCCCTGGGTTGTGTCCACAATCCACTGCATGGAGGCGGAATCGTAACTCTCGATGGTCTCATCCTTGTCGTTTATCTGCATGGTCCCTTCATATCCCAGTTCAAGCGCTGCATCCTCCCAAAGCGCACGGCCGTATACCAGGTTGACATCAAGTTCATCGTCACGGTTCACTGCCGTATTGTGATCTTTCTCCTGCGGATAAAGAGGGAAGGAATAGTCGTTCGTCCACAGGTCGTTCTCCTTTTCTTCATCTCTCTGGTATTCGAGGTCGAATTTCAGGGCATGCTCCATCTCCTCATTGAACACATGTTCATAGTAGGCGTTAAGTCCGTAACTCTGTTCCGTTTCCTTTCCGTCAAGTTTACGGACAAATTCCTCTGTCATCACCTGGCTGTTATCGCTGTATTGATTCCAGGTAGAGTCGCCACGGTTGGATTTGTGGTAATTGTAGATCCCCGATACTCCTGCCACATCCTTTTCACTGATATTCCAGTCTAATCCAAGCTGGGCGAGATGAGATTTTGTCCAGGAATGGCCAATCCCATGCTGTTCAAGGTAGGTCGACTGTGATTTGGCTGTGTCGATCGTTTGTGAAAAAAGATCCCTCGTAAACTGTCTGTAGTCCTGCCTGTACCCGTAACTACCATAGAGGTTCACTTTTCCGGGATTGTAATTCAGCTGGAGGTTCGTGTTGAACCGGCTGTTATTTCCTGCATTGGCTCCGAGGATGCTGTTGAATCCTTTCTTTCGTTCTTTCTTCAGGATGATATTGATGATCCCGCCGGTGCCATCGGGCTTGTATTTTGCGGATGGGTTGGTGATGACCTCAATCCGCTCGATCAGCGAAGCAGGCATCTGTTCCAGGTTTGCGTTCCCAGTCATCACGGAAGGACGGCCGTTGATCAAAATAGTGACTCCTGAACCTCTCAGGGAGATGTTGCCGTCAATATCAACCGTTACCGACGGGATCGTCTGCAGCATGTCTGTCACGGTACCGGTTTGAGCCATGATGTCTTTCTGTACATTGAAAACTTTACGGTCAATTTTTGTGATCATCATGGTTTTTTCGGCAGTAACATTCACCTCATTCATCATTACGGCTGATGGATCCAGGATCAGGTCACCCATATCCACCACAGGGTTTTTCCGGTTCAGGCTGACCGGCCCTTTCTGGTTTTTCCCATAACCGATGAAACTGTACTCCAGGTTATACTCGCCGAAAGGGACATTGTCAAGCCTGAAAAACCCACTGCTGTCTGATACGATGCCGGCGACCATGTTTCCTGTGGGAGCATCCAGCAGAAGAATGTTGGCATACTCTACCGGTTGCCGGGTTTGTGCATCGAGGATCCTTCCGCTGACAATCCCGGGGGATTGGGCTTGCGACATCAGTGAGAGCGGTAATAAGACAGGAAATAATATAGCTGTAACGAGTGATGGAATCTTCATAGGATGTATCAAGGCAACACTGCAAATTTAGTAAGTCTGAAATTCAGATTGTTTCTAAAATTTTTTCAATTTTATTAAGACTGATTCAAATTTATTAAATTTGTACGCAACTTTAAACCAAGATCCTATGACACTGAAACCTGTTTTAGCAGTCCTTGCCTCAGCGGTAACGGGCTTTTTGCTTGGCTGGCTTATCTACGGTCTCCTGCTGGCCAGTTATTATGAATCCAATATGACCGTTTATGAAGGATTGATGAATGAGCCTTCCATGTGGGTCTATATTATCGGAAATCTTGCATGGGCCGCATTATTTGTTTACATCTTCCATTTTCTGGCCAGCATAACCTCTTTTGGGAAAGGGCTTGTCGCCGGGCTGGTCATTACTTTTTTGGTAACTCTGTGTTTTGACCTTTATTTCTTCAGTGGGATGAACCTCTTTCCTTTCCAGGTAATGATCGTCGACATCATTGCCAACACGGTTCTCGGAGCCCTGATGGCCGGGGTGGCGGCTCTGGTCCTTGGTACCGGAAAGAAGTAGTAGGTTTTTGAAGAAAAACAAATTTGCTGCTGCCGGAGCAACCCGGGAATGCGGGGCTTATTTTGACATTAAACGCTTAGATAAAATGGACCAGCGTTACTGTTGTGTATGCCGCAGTGAAGAAAAGAGAGTTATTTCGTTTGTATAAACAAAAAGAGGTTGTCCCGATGCGTTGAGACAACCTCTTTTTTAAGAGTTTCCGGTCACTTCCGTCTATATATCCTGCGACCATTTCGGCCTGTTGTGGAAAAACACTTCCCATTCGCCACGGGTTCCCCGGATCTCATACCTTATAAACTTGTACTTTACAATACCAATGTACAGACCTGTTTTTTCGGCTTTCAGCAATGCGGGCGTCAACTGCTGGTACATGGCGCAAACCAGTCCGGGATCGGTCATAGCCTCTTCCAGGGTGATTTTGATGACATTGTTTTCCTTTGGCGGATGAGCCGGATTTTCTGCGAGACTCATGAATGCCACCGATACGATTGTTGCGATCAGAATTGATTTTAACGTTTTCATTTTAACCTCCGTTTTTTAATTAAACATGAATAAGAAATTTGTTGATGTAAAATTATTCCGGATCGCAGGCTGAATCATGGCAGAATTGTGCCAACTTTTTTTTTGGTGGTTTTTGGGGAGGAGACTGCATAGGGGCAATAACGAATTCCGATTTCTAATTACGATTGAACCGCAACTAAGAACGCTGAAAAACCTTGAAAGCAAAACCCGGAACCCGAAACCCGGCACTTCAGCCGCTTACATCCCGCCGGATGCTACTTTCATCGAATTATTTTTTTCCCTTCCATGTAAAAACGTTAGTTTTGGGAATCTTAAAATAAACCCGATGAAACAAATTCTTCCACCTCTCCCAGGTTCCAACCTCAAACCTCCCACCTCTTCCCGTACAAATCTAAGTTCTAACCTCCCACGATCTACGTCCGGCGTCCCACGTCCCACATCCCACGTCCTACGTCTTACGTGCCTCTTATTTCTTCCCTTTGCCCTGTACTCCCAGCATCCCCCGGTAAAAAGCCAGGAAGTGTTTCAATGGCGCGGCGCCGACCGCCGGGGCGTTTACCAGGAAACCGGGCTGCTTCAAACCTGGCCCGAAATCGGTCCCGAATTGTTGTGGGAATTTGCGGAAACCGGTAATGGTTACAGCTCTCCGGTGATTACCAGCGACCGGATCTTTGTGACCGGTGAAACCGATACCATCACAAGCCTCTATGCGCTGGACCAGTCGGGAAACCTCATCTGGAGAATCCCGGTTGGGAAAGAATGGACGATAAACTATCCGGGATCACGGTCTACTCCGACACTTGTCGACGACTTGATTTATGTAACTACCGGTATGGGAACTGTTGCCTGTATTGAAACCAGAGACGGGAAGGTGCGCTGGTCCCTGAATATGCAGCAGGACTTCCATGCACCGGGGATTACGTTCGGGTACTCTGAAGGTCTCCTGGTTGATGGCAATACTGTTTTCTGCACGCCCGGCAATACCGACACCAATGTGGTGGCCCTTGACCGCTTTACCGGAAAGATCCGATGGATCAGCAAAGGACTTGGTGAACATACCGCCTATTGTTCTCCCCTGCTGATCCGTCTCCCGTCCAGGGACATCATGGTTACGTTCACAGCTCATGCACTGCTTGGGATCGACACAAAAGACGGAACACTTTTGTGGTCGCATGCACAGGAGGGAGAAGGTGACGTACATGTCAACACGCCATGGTTTGAAGATGGATTCATCTATTACATAACAGGAGACGGTAATGGTTCAGTGAAGCTGAAATTGTCGGATGATGGAACATCAATCACCGAAGTCTGGAGAAACAAGGCCTGTGATAATACGATGGGAGGATTCATCAAGCTGGGTAATTATATTTACACGGCCAGCTATGAAAAGCGGCAATTTTATACTCAGGATGCCACTTCTGGAAATCTGACTGATTCAGTAAAATTCGACAAAGGAGCGATCGTATTCGCCGACAACATGCTGTACCTGTACAATGAACGCGGCCAGCTGGGTCTTTTCAAACCTAACGGTCCGGCAATGGCCCTGGTCAGTTCATTTAAAATTACCCGGGGAAGTAAAGCGCATTATGCCCATCCGGTGATTTGCGACGGCATCATGTATGTGAGGCACGGGAATTCACTTTTAGCCTATGACATCAGAAAACCAAAATAGATTGAACTCAGATTACACGGAAAGAACAGATTTTCACTGATTTTTAATCTTTGTTGATCCGCGAATACCGAAGGCATCCGTGTCAGCTTTGTTCTATCCGCAATTGTGAAAAAGGACTGTATGAAAAAAGTAATCTTAATTTTCGGGAGTTTAATTCTCGCCATTTTCACGGCTCACTCCCAGGATCTGACCCTGGATGATATCATGTCAAAGCATTTCCAGGCTTCAGAGATGGAGAAACTCCAACAGGTCAACACCATCATCATGACCGGCTTGCGTGTTCAGCAGGACATCATGCCCCTGAAGATCGTCCGCAAACGTCCCAATCTCTTCCTGATGGAATTCGATGTTGCCGACCTTACTGCATACCAGGTTTTTGATGGAACTGTTGCCTGGACAACGGCTCCGTGGACGGGTAACGCTGCGCCACAGGTATTGCCCGAGGCCCGTGCACGTGACATGAAGTACCAATCCGACTTTGACGGTATTCTTTATAAATGGAAAGAAAAAGGCCATCACCTGGACCTTATGGGAATTGACACTGTTGAGGCGGAGCAGGCATACAAGATAAAACTCACCCGCTCCGACAGTGCTGTTCAGTACTACCACATCGGGTGCAAGGATTTGCTGCTGAAGAAACAGACCACCTTCCGGGTGATCAGGGGAGAAGAGATTGCCATAGAAAATTACTACAGGGATTACAGAAATGTTGAAGGCATTCCTTTTGCGTTTGTAATTGAAACCAGGTATCCGGGTCGATCCGTTTCCATGGAATTTGACTCCATTGAAATGAATGCACCGGTCGAAAATAAACTATTCAGTATGCCTGAATAAAAAAATAGAATACCTTTGGTGCTGTGGTTATCAATAATCTATGAACGAACCATTGCGCATTATCCTGGTAGAAGATCTGAATTCCGACGTCGATATTCTTAACTATTATCTCACCAAAAATAATATTCAGTTTACTGAAAAAGTAGTTGAGAATAAGGAAACTTTTCTTCAGTATCTCAGTTCGTTCAATCCAAACATCATTCTGTCTGATTATTCTTTGCCGAAGTTCAACGGGATGGAAGCTCTTCAGATAAGGAATGAAATGGCGCCATACGTGCCATTTATTCTGATCACAGGATCCATCAATGAAGAGACGGCTGTGGAATGCATGAAAGCCGGGGCAGACGATTACCTGATAAAGGGCAATTTAATACGTCTGGCATCTGCAATCCATACTGCCATGGAGAAAAAAGCCGCCATCAGGTCCAAAATAAAAGCCGAAGAGGCGCTGCGGGAGAGTGAAAATAAATACAGGACAATCTTTGAAAAATTCAGGATGTTTTTTATCAGGTGGATGTGAACGGAATAATACGTGAAATAAGCCCTTCCATTTTCAGGTATTCAGGATATACACGGGAAGAACTTATCGGTAAGCCGGTGGAAGAGGTTTACTACAATCCCGAAGACAGGAAGGCATTCTTATCTGAACTGCAGAAAAAAGGAGAAGTGGCGGATTATGACATCAGACTGAAAACAAAAAACGGGCAGGTAAAATGGTCATCACTTAGTGTGCACCTAATCCTCGATGACCATGGACATCCGAAAAGTATTGAAGGATCTATGCGGGATGTTACCGAACGCAAACGGTCCGAACAGATCCAAACCGTACTCTTTAACATCTCCAATGCCGTCGCCACAACCCGGGATGTCGAAGAACTGATTGAGATTATTCAGATCCAGTTAGGAACATTGGTTGATACAACAAATTTCTACGTGGCGCTGTACAATGAAGAAACAGGAATGCTCACAACGACTTTTTACAAAGACGAGTTGGATGAGATGTCTTCATGGCCCGCCGCAAAATCAGCAACCGGGTACGTTATTAAAACACAGAAATCCTTGCTGGCTAAAAAGGAAGATTGG
>Ga0172371_10005559_pt1 | contig 18639 bp, 21 predicted proteins | sample Lak12m_FD_114543 | JGI IMG/M metagenome (GOLD analysis project Ga0172371, IMG submission 114543) | Freshwater microbial communities from Kabuno Bay, South-Kivu, Congo - kab_022012_12m | ecosystem: Environmental > Aquatic > Freshwater > Lake | place: Democratic Republic of the Congo: South-Kivu...
ACTGCTTCGATTGCTTTAGTAAATTTAATTTTCCCGTCGCGATCATCTTCAGGTTTAACCTGCAATTCTTTTTGGATCTCTTTGATCCTTTCCAGTTCGAGCTTTAATTCATCATCTCTATCATTTTTTTCTAATTCAGCCTCAATGGCTCTAGCCATAAGATCGATCTCAGCTTCAATTTGATCTGCTATCTGTTGAGGAGTTAATTGGGATTCTTGATTACCTATATAGAATTCAAGGGTGTGTTTGTCCCTATCCTTGGGGGACCTTTGAGCGGAAGTGATTGTGTCTATCATCCCAGGTGCAGTGCTCATTTTTATATATTTTTAGTCCATGTATTATACCATTTTCAAGCATTGGTAAGAAGATATCAAGCCATAGCTTTTTTTCTTGTTTAATTTGTGTATTTTTGTGAAAATGTAGTAATAATTATTACAAAACTGCCATGACAGATACTTCGAATCAGAACCCTGTTCAACCTCAATCTGATAACCCTTTTTTTAGACCTGTGGCTAACGATCCTGCTCCAACTCCAGCCGCAGCAATACCTGATCCCGTTATAACGCCGCAATCACCACCTGCACCTGTAAGTACTATTACTGATCCATTAATTACAACGTCATCGTCTACAACACCGGTAGCTGCAGATCCAACTCTAACAAGTGCTGCCACTGATAGTTTCGCTACGTCTTCTGGCTCGGATGTAATGTCTTCCTTAATGAATGCTGTATCAACAGAAGCTGCTTTACCAGAAGAAAAACCTAGCTTGAATCCAGTTGAACCTGAATTACCTTCTCTTGATGCAACGCCTGTTAGTCCAGCAATGGATAATTTAGTCTCATCTGCTCCAGTTGCTGCTTCAACAGGACCAGCAATACCTGATATGGCATCAATGATGCCTACTGAAAATTCAACTGCAGACGCTGCTACAACTGATAGTTTGCCTGGCTCAGCCCCAGTAATGCCTCCTCAAGTCAATACGGATTTGGGAGTGCCTAATACAGTCAGCACAGAATCACCAGTAACTTTAAATTCACTGGAATCAACTTTAAGCTCGGTAGATAATTTGATGGAACAACCAAAAGAATCTTTACCAGAACTAAATAGTACACTGCCAGACTTACCAAAAGATGTAACTAATGATAGTAATCTTGTTGCACCAATGATGGAGGGTTCAAGTGTAAACCAACCTGTAACTGATACATTACCAAGAATAAATGCTTTGGATGCAGATGTTACTCAACCCGTTGTTGAGAGTCCAGTTCTAGAAACTCAACCTGAGGCTGTTACCACTCCACCCATTATGCAGCCAGAAGCAGCTACGATCGAACCAGCTACTCCATTAGAGGCTGCTCCTACATTGCCTCCACTGGAGCCAGTAGTTCAGCCTGAGGTAGAAACACCAGTTGTTGCGCCTATCGCTCAGGAGGTTCCTCCAATTGCCTCCCCTGAAGTTCAAGAAAGCAAACCCGAAGCCACTCCAACACAGGAAACAACTCCTGCACCAGCTGGGAAAATGAAGAATTTAGTCCTGTTATTGGGTGTACTAGTTGTTGGAATTATGGCCTTGGTATTAGGTATAATAGTGGCATCAACACAATAGTAAATGCTTAAAATCTATACTAAAACAGGTGATAAGGGTAAGACCTCTCTTTATGATGGTCGTAGAGTTTCTAAAGCCAGTCTTGTCATAGAAGTCTTAGGGACCATTGATCAGCTAAATGCTTATTTAGGAATACTTGCCATTGAATTAGATAAGGAGAAGGAAGATATTTTCAAACGCCAGGATGAATTGATGAGACTAGCCTCCATGGTTGCTACCTATACAGGAAAGCTTACCCCTAAAACAAATTTCAAGATAAGTAAAAAGGATATTGAAGCATTAGAGATCCAAATGGATAAATGGCAAGCACATCTACCTGAATTGAAGCATTTTATTCTACCTGGAGGTGGTTTATCCGGGGCTAAGGCTCATTTTGCCAGAACATTGTGTAGGAATGCCGAAAGAGAACTTGTAGCATTACATGAACAGGAACCTTTGCCTGAAATAGTACTGCAGTATATAAATAGATTGGCAGATTGGCTATTTATGCTAGCCAGGTACTTGAATAAAGGTCAAGATATTGTCTGGAAGATAACTTAGATGAATTCCCTTACTTGTTCAGCAATATCATAAACCTTAACTTCTTCCTTTAATGTTGTTTCGACACCCTTTCTTTTTTCTAATCTAGAGTAGTATGAGATCGATTCAGGATCTTGATATAAAAGTCCAGTAGCGATCTTTTCATTAGAATAATCGACCAGATCATAGACATATCTCCTGTCATTTTTGTGATTTGCATCAGTTTTAACATCATATACTCTACTATTGAGATAGAGATGATTTTGGAATTTATTATATGTAGGACAATGCTGTAAAACCTCCAAGAAGGCAAACCCTTCGTGTTCTAATCCTTTAATGATCAATTCCTTTAATTGGGGGATATTACCAGTAAAGCCTCTAGCATAGAAACTGGCGCCTGTTGCCAGTACTAACTGTCCGGGATTGAGCCTGCTCTCAACTACACCGTATGGTGAGCTGTTCATTTTTTGACCCTTAGGAGTTGTTGGAGTAGCTTGTCCTGTAGTAAGACCGAAGTCGCAATTATTATGTAGTATGAATAGAAATTTGTAATTACTTCTAATGGCATGGATTAGATGCCCCATACCTTCATCAAATGTCCCTCCATCTCCACCTATTCCTATTACCTGAAGTTTGTGATTCCCAATGCTGATCCCTGAGGCCAAAGGAATCGTCCTACCATGGAGACCTTTAAAAGCATAAGCGTTAATTTTATCGGCGCCATTACCATTACAGCCGATATCAAAACAAAGATTTACATCCATGGGACCTAATCCCTTTTCTACCAAAGCTTGTTTTAAACAGGTCCAGATCGCAAAGTTTCCGCAGCCTGGACACCAGGTTGGTAAAAGTGGTGAGTTGAAGTCAGTAAGTGTAGCCATATTATTATTTCACTAAATTAGAAAGGAATTCGATGGTCTCTTCAATATAGAAGGGGCGACCGTCAAATTTGTTTAATTTATTACCAATTTCAATTCCTGTTTCCTGCTTTATAAGAGTAGCAAGTTGCATGGTAGCATTTAGTTCAATGATTGCAGTCTTTGTGTTACCACTTAAAAAGCTGATAACAGGCTCTTTCTTAAAAGGCCAAAAATATACGATCTGCATCAATGCTATTTTTTTACCTGATTTTTCTAGTTCGCTTATGGCTGCTTTGATTACTTCAATATTACTACCCCAAGTTACTACCTTTAAATCAGCATTTAAAACGTCCCCATATACCAAGGGATCAGGTAGATTAGCTAGAATTGTCTTATTCTTATTTAATCTTTTTTGCATCATTGAAAATATGTCAGAAGCTTCTTCGGTTGAATACCCTTTAGGTGTATGTTCGTCACTATTGGCTAAATAGGTTGCGATTTGATCTCCAGGAAACCATCTTGGCGAGACCCCGTCTTCACTTGAAGCATACCTTTTAAGATCATTGTTGTTATCACTATTAACAATCTTTCCCCTATCAATGGTTACGCTTTCACTTTTCATTTGGGTAGTTAGATAGAAACTCTCACCTAAGTGTTTGTCTAATAACATTAATACCGGTGTCTGATATTTTTCTGTTAGATTCAAAGCCTCTGCAGTGTATTGAAATGCCTGTTGAGGATTGCCAGGTGCTAATACAATTCTTGGGAATTCACCATGACCAGCTTTGATGGCCAGATCCAAATCTCCTTGCGCTGTCCAGGTTGGGACTCCAGTTGCAGGTCCCGGTCTTTGTCCTATTACGCAAAAAAATGGCGTCTCAGTCATACCGGATAATGATAAAGCTTCTGTCATCAAATCAAATCCACCCCCACTTGTGGCACACATAGATCTAGTACCAGCATGAAATGCCCCAATAACCATATTGGCAGCAGTAATTTCATCTTCAGCTTGTTTTACGACCATCCCATGTTTAGGCCCATGTTCTGCTAAATAACTTAAAATGGCGCTGGCTGGTGTCATAGGATAACTGGAATAGAGTCTTACGCCTGCGGCAATTGCACCCAAAGCAACTGCCTCATTGCCGGATATGAGCATCATGTCTTTAACACCTGCATCACTATTTATATTGGATTTAAATACTAGGCCCTTAACTTTTACATCTTCAAAGCCACCTCTTAGACATTTAATATTTAGATCGATCATCTCCTGAGTTTTATTATAAGTTTCGGCTATCAGAGGTTCTAATTCCTTTAATTCTAAGCCCAATAATTCCCAAATTGCCCCTAAGGCAACTGTGTTTTTCATTAAAGCGTTCCCTCCAGCACTACTTGCCAGATCCGATAATTTTATGGGAATCAGATTAACTTCATTCTTTTGAAGTTCTTCGATAATTGCTTGATCAGGAGTTACGGTGTTTTCATCAAAGAGGATAATGCCTCCTTTAGATAATTCATTGGTATGCAAAGCAATTGAGGCTTTATCAAGTGCTAATAGAATGTCAGTTTCCTTTGATAATGGTGCACCATCTGTATTAAAAACCTCTATTTGAAATACGTTGTGTCCCCCTCTTATTAAAGATGGATATTCAGTGTATCCAAATACTTTATATCCTGCTCTTTTCAAGGCCTTAGTTAGTATCAAACCAGCTGTTTTAATACCCTGCCCTGCCGCTCCAGCTAGCTTTATTATCATTCTGTTATTTCGATTTTCCATTGTTTATTTATTTAAAATATATTCTTAACAACGTAAATTATTTTTTATTTTTCCCCTTTAAGGTGAAATATGTGATCAGAGAACCAATGATGGCTGCTACGACCCAAAAGATACTCTTAATCCCCATTGATTTCTGGTCTTGAGACTTATTACTTTTAGGAAGTAGTGAACTGACAGAATTTTTCAATTTAGTTGTTGGGATGATACTTATTAAATTCCCAAATACCTTTGATGAAACATATTCTTTCTGCCTAACTTTTAATTCAGAATATACAGAGGGTGTATCTTCGATTAAAACATTTTCATAGGTTTTGCCTTCGAAATTTATCTTTTTAATAAATTCTCTATCATTCTCCTGTTTAAGGATTATTGCAGTTGCATTGTGATAAAAGTTATTAATGAAGCGCTCATTGAATCCAAATCCACTCAATATTTTAAGAAACACATTCGAAGGCAGGGACCTGTCTGTTTTTAATTTCCCTAAACTCAATAAAAATGGAGTCTTGTTTCTAATCGACCAGAATTGAGCCAGAAGTGAAATTATTCCCTCATCATAACTATGAATAATTTCAGGATTGAATTCGCTGATAAAATTATAGATGCTGTTGACCTGTGATGGTGTTAAGCGTGGGATATCAATTTCCTCATTGCTTTTACATTCAATTCTAAAACTGACCAAATTACCATCGCCCATTACCACTTTTGTACTATTTCCAGCTTCAAGTAATCCAATGTCGTTTTGGGGATCTCTTTTTAAAACCTCAATCAAACTTAGAAGGTCTTGGTTTTGTTGTTTATAATTACCGTTAAAACTGGGAATTATTAATATTCTCATTATATTTTTTCCAATACCTCAACTTCAAATATCAAAGTAGAATTAGCCGGGATATTAGGTTGCTCAACCTCACCATACCCTAAGGAAGCAGGAATAGTAAGTTTTCTGATGCCCCCAATTTTCATTCCCACCAATCCCTGATCCCATCCGGTTATTACCTCTCCTACTCCAAATGTGAACTCAAAAGGTTCTCCTCGATCTCTAGAACTATCAAACTTTGTACCATCTATTAAGGTCCCGACATAATGAACTCTTAAAGTATCACCAGCTAAAACCTCATCTCCAGTTCCTATCACAATATCTTCCACAGTCACAGTTTCTGTTTGGGAATCACCTTCTTGTTGTTGAGCTTGATCAGTAATGGGATTGCCTGAGCTATCCAGCTTTTCTACTTTAATGCCATTAATTAATAAATATGAAGAGGCAATTAGGGCAATAATAACTAGAGCTTGTTTCATTAATTAGCCAATAAAAGATAAATAAAGTAAGAGGCAATGAAAAATAAGGAGGAATAAATTAGTATCAAGAAAAGACAGCCACAGCCGGCAATGATGCCCACTTTTGCAATTTTTTCTTCATCCATTTCAATTTTTTTCATAGATTCATCTTAACAATCCAGAAGCCAAACTGCAATTGCACCCTCGTCTCCATACCCCCAGAGTGGAGTTTCGATTCTTTTTACAAGCTTTGATTCTTTAAGAATTTTTAAAACCTTATTATGCATTACCCCTTTACCTTTTCCAGTTATAACCAGCAACGCTTTCTCTCCTTCAAGATAGGAATGTTTAAGAAACGATTCTAATTCAAACTCAACTTGTTGAGGCTTTATATTATGAAGATCAATTGTCCTATCAAAGATCATAGTGCTATATTCCCAATTAAATACATTGAACCAGTTACGATGATGACCTCAGCCTCTTTTCTTTCTAATGCAATTTTAATAGCTTTATTTACATCTTCAACAATCTCATAGGAGTGAAAACCAATATCTTCTAGATCTTTAGCCATTTCTTGAGGAGGATAAGCAGGAGGTTTGGTTAATTCTGCATTATCCTCAAAACTTGTTAAATATATCTTAGAGGCACTCAAAACAATAGATTTAAGACAACTTATTACATCCTTATTTGCTTTATAAGAAAGTATAAAATGTTTCTTAAGTGAGGGATATCGATTATTAATGGCTTTCACTAAAGCTCCTATTTTTTGAGGATTATGAGCTCCATCAATCACGATTATGTGACCATCAATATTTTTTACCTCAAAACGGCCAGGGAATTTCAATCCTTCTATTCGATTCTTTATTTTATCTTTATCTACTACTAATTTTTTTCCCTCAATAATTGAATCGAATACCCTTAAGCACAAAGCGGTATTTTCTAACTGATGTTCACCGTACATTCCGACCTTAATTTCACCCCAACCAGGGAATCGCCCGATATTTTCCATTGGATTTATAAGATCTGGATGCTTAACAATATTAAGATATGCATTTGTCTTCTCTGCCTCTTCTCTTATGATTTTAAGTACCTCGTCATTTTGTTCGATCACAAATACTTCCCCACTTGGGATAATAATTCCTGCTTTTTGAATAGCGATCTCCTCTAAACTATTCCCTAATATATGAGTATGATCATGACCAATTTTAGTTATAACGCTGATTTTATCTTGTCTATCGATCACATTGGTAGCATCCAGCAATCCTCCCAGGCCTGTCTCTATTACGGCGCAGTTAATATGCTGATTGGAGAAATAGCTGAAAGCAATTATTGTTAAAAGCTCAAAATAGCTGACCTCACCAACTTCTTCAATAAATGGCTTAAGCTCCTCGTAGGTTTTAACAAAATCCTCCTCATCAATTAATTTACCGTCGATAGAGATTCTTTCTTTAATGTCTTTGATATGAGGAGATAATAATAATCCAGTTTTAAAACCAGATTCGTTTAATAGTGAACTAAGTATAAAAGCTGTCGAACCTTTTCCTGAAGTGCCTGCGATATGAATTGTGGGGTAAGTATTTTGAGGTTTACCCATCCTCTTTAATAACTCCCCTACCCTTTCCAAGCCCATCTTACCAGAGAACTTACGATCCTTATCCCTAATAATCAGGGAATTAAAGTGTTCGAGTAAGTTATTATAAGTCATTGAGATAAGATCAAATCTGTCCGATTATATCACTCCAGAGTCACTTTATTTATCGAAAGCGGGCTCATCCTCTTTAACTATGTCTCTGTATTTGACCTGCTTGCTCATATTCATTATCAAGCTTTTTACTACACCTGGTGCAAATCTATAGAGCGTGCCATATATTTTAGAACTGAAAGGAATGGGGATCTGGCCTTCTTTTACGAATATGGCTTCATATACAGTATCTGATACTACTTCCACTTCAATAGCGTCCTGTAGTTTAGCCAAATCCACATTTGCTTTTTCTTTAGCAAAGAACTCTGTTTTCACTGGTCCTGGATGAATTGTTGTTACTTTGACATTGAAGGGCTTAAGTTCCATCTGCAAACAAGCTGCGAATCCTGTAATAGCCCATTTTGAAGCCACATAAACGCTCCATTGGGGTACACTGATCAAGCCTGCTAATGATGATGACATAATTATATGTCCTTTCTTTTGTCTGGTCATAACCTCGCTGGCAAACTTACTGACCATTATCATGCCTGTGATATTCACATCTATCATTTGCTGGATCTCATCTACCTTTAGTTCAATCAGATTAGCAATATGTCCCAGTCCCGCATTATTAAAGACCACATCGATAGTGCCACATAATTTCACAGCTTCGATAAACAGATCACGTACCTCATCTACTTTTGTAACATCTGCCACTATTACATGGACCTTTACATTAGAGTTTATACCTGTAACAGTATTTTTTACTTCCTCCAATTTATCTTTGTTTCTGGCGGATAGAACAATTGTGCAATCATCTTTAGCGCATCTAAGAGCCACTGCTTTACCAAAACCTGAAGAAGCTCCAGTTATCAATATGGTTTTACCATTAAGTTTGGACATTTTTATTGAGGTTAATATGTAATATAATAAGAGGAATTTTTAATATAATCAAATGAGAAAAACGCTAGCTTTAATTACCTTTTCACAATTACTTTTCCCACTGAGTACATTTGCTGCTACTCAATTTGATAATGATCCAACAGCCTTGATGTGTTTTCCTTTCATGCTGATTTTTCCAATCTTCTACTTTTTCATTTGGATCTTAATAATGGCAGTGTCCCTGGGTGGATTTGTTCTATGGATATTAATGTTAATTGATCTGATGCGAAGAGATGTTAAGGATTTCCCTCCAGGACAAAGTGATCCTAAATTAATTTGGCTATTACTGATTTTGTTGACTAGTTATTTGGGTGCATTAATTTATTACATCATGGTATATAGAAAACATGGCAAAGCAAAATGAGCATTTAAGTATTCCAGTTCTAGATATTGACGGTAAGAATGTATTACTGAAAGAGCTTCTAGGTGAATTAACATTCGTATATTTTTACCCTAAGGATGATACTCCGGGATGTACCAAGGAAGCTTGTTCCGTAAGGGATAATTTTGACAGATTACAGGACTTGAATGTAAAGGTTATTGGAATAAGTAAGGATAGTGTAAGTTCACACTTGAAATTCAAAGCTAAATATAATTTGAACTTTGAGCTGCTATCTGATGTAGAGCATAAGCTTCAGGAGGCTATGGGTGTTTGGCAAGAGAAGAAGCTCATGGGAAAGCCCTATATGGGTACTGTTCGTATGAGCTTTTTACTAGACTCAGAAGGAAATATCATTAAAACTTACCCCAAGGTAGATCCTAAAACCCATGTGGAGGAAGTTATTAAAGACATACTAGCTATTAAGACTCAATAATGCTCAATTTCGAAATCATCACTGATTTAGAACAGGCTAAAAACTTCTGGAATCAATTCACTTATGATAAAACGCTGTTTGATACTTGGGAATTCAGGTATTGCTTCTATAAATACTTTAATTTCCCAATTCACTTTATCGTGGGAAAGAATGAGTCCAATGAATATGTCGGCTTGCTAGCTCTACAAAGGAATACCAATGAGGGGTATCTGGAATTTTTTGGTGGCAGCTGGATGGAAGATAATAAATTGTTTGTTAAACCTGGGTATGAATCTGAGGCTCAAGCATTTTATTCCCAGATCAACGAACCAGCCCATATGATTGGTATTAATGGAAATTCGGATTATGAAAAAGGTTTGAATCTTGATGAATATAAATATATTCTTCCTTTATCAAATTACACTTCTTATCAAGACTATATAGAAGATAAATTCAATAAGAAGTCGCAACAGACTTATGCTAGGAAATTTAGGAAGATCGAAAGTCTTAATCCGGAAATGTTAATCAATCAGGATCCAGATATAGAAAAACTGATTGAATACAATCTCCTAACATTTGGCCAGGATTCCAGTTTTCATTCACCATTTCGTAAAGAGATCTATAGAGATATGCTTACGTTACCCTTCAATAGATATTTACTCTCGATCAAGATCGAAGGGCAAATAGAAGCAGTTTGTTTAAATATTGAATATAAGGGAACAATGTTCTATTTAAATGCAGGAGCAAATAATCAAAAAATCCCCAATTTAGGCAGCTACATTATTATGCAGGCAATCGATATTGCCATTAAAAATAAGCTTAGTACATTTGATGCTTTGATGATCTCCTATAATTGGAAAGAACGCTGGCATTTTAATAAAATACCATTCAATAAATTCGATCATTTATATCAGCCTGCAACGCCTGCCAGTTAATTAATAAATCGGTAATGCTCATCCTGCTGATAACGGCTTACAGCAGCCTTAATGATCTCTTCGATCAATTCCAGATAACTGTATTCAGCTATTTGAGATACTTTACTTAATTCCCTATTTGCTCTTAGAGAAGGATTTGATCCAGCTTCAAGCACATGAGGATTATTATTCTCATCAACTCTGAATTCTACTACTCCGTGATCCCGGCACTTGAAGATATTGAATACATCCAGAGCAATTTCAGACAATAGCGTTTCTAGCTTTTTATTGATGTTTTTGACAGGATATTGTTTTATCAATTTCCCATACACTTTATTATCACTCCATTTGGCATCATAGGTGTATATATGAGGATAGCCTTGGGGTAATTGAGTAAATATGGTTCTTGAAAGAGGCAGGATTTGAATATCTCTATCGTTATTTCCTATAATCGATACTCTATACTCATCTCCCTCAATATATTCTTCAATGAGAACAGGGCTCTTTAATTTCTCAATAATCATCTTAGCCTGTTCCATTAGACTCTTACGATCATAGACGATTGAAGAATTATCGATTCCTACAGAATTATCGTAATGAGCTGGTTTAACAATTAGAGGGAATTCCAAATCCTCATCGAGTTCATCGCTGAGATCATACATGTAGTCCCATTCTGGTGTGGGGATTTCATGGAATTTCAATATTTTCTTAAATTTAATCTTGTCTTTACATAGCATATTGGAAATTGTACTTGATCCGGTATAAGGTACATCCAAGGATTCAAGTAGTGTTGGTAATTGTGCTCCCAGTAATGTTGAATTATTGATCTTTTTAGTTAGATTCATGACCAAATCAGTTTTCTTAGGATCAAACGATTTTAGGAAGTTATTAAAATCGTTAACATTGTAGACATCAATATCATATCCAGCTTCCTTTAATGTCTCCGAAACTTTTGTCACTGTCACACTCAATTCATTATCAATAGGATTGCCATTTATTGTTGAAAGATTGCCGATAACTGCAAGCTTTAATTTTTTCAAACTATTCTTATCAAGAGCTCGTAATTTTTCCAGCTTCGCAGCCTTAATTAGGAATTGCTGATTCATTTTGGCAGATTCAAATCTGCTTTTTCGAACTGTTTTGCCTAATGAAGACTCGGTATCAAATTTAACGACATTGTATTTAATAAGTTCTAAAGCTTTTTGTAGATTCTCCTGCGCATCAAGGAAGTTCTCTCCAGATACAGTTAACCAACCAATGGTCTCTGTACCCTCTGGCGGGACTAATACTGGTTCTCCAATATCTTTGTACCAGGTATCATCCTCCAGAAATGGTAATTGTTCAAATTCCTCGGGAATATCTAATTCAGCTAGAATACCTGATTCTTCAGGATGTAAATCCCAGCCGATCACGTACTTTTTAGGCTCCATTTCCTTTGGGAACTTGATCATTTCACCAACTGCGATCTTTACTGCATTTTCGATAAGATCTACGTCCCAGGCGTCTTTAATATATGACCAGACGTAATCTCCACCCATTCTTAAATTAACTTCAATAGGCATAGGTCCATTTTTAGTAGCCTTTGCCTCATAATGGATGCAGCCATTAAAGATCCCTAATTTTTCAAGAGTATCCTCTGCCACGGAAATCAATTCCTGCTGTACTTCTTCACTTAAACTGGAAGGAGCAGATTGACCTTTATCCAAGAAAAATTCATCAAATGTTTTATCGAAATTATCTGAGACACAGGCGAATTTCACTTTGCCATTTTGAAGTAAGAGATCGATATCAACCTCATCTCCTTCAATATATTCTTCAATGAATATATCCAAACCATCTAAGAGTGCAGTTTCGACCGAAGCCGAGATGTTGTTTCTGATATAGTTGAAGGTATTCTCAAGCTCTGCCTTGTCCTCCACCTTCACAACATAATTACTGGCTGAACCGAAAGCTGGTTTGATAACTAAAGGATATTGGAAAGTCTTATTAATCTCATTAAGATCGTCCATTGTTCTTACTGCTTTGAATCTTGGTGCGGGCAGGCCATTATCACTACAGAATTTTCTGAAATTAAACTTATTCCTGGCTCTTTGAGCTATATCCTGAGAAATTCCTACAAAGTGATATTTATCAACGATCTTTGAAGTTAATAACACGTCATCTTCCCAGAAGGTAAGCACTCCGTCGATTTTAATATCAGGATTATCCTTAATGAATTGATCCAGGGCATTCAAGGCCATTTGATGATTAGTATTATCAGTGATTATCCAGTAATCAACATAAGGCTGAGCCCAGTTCTTTTCTTTGTTCAAAGCAATAATATTTAATTCCAGCTGTTTTAATCTTTTTAAAACATGCCTTTTATGAGTACTACCGGTATTAACTAAAAGAAGGTTTTTGCCTTTAAGAACATTATGTCTCATTTATTTATTGAGTAGTGAAATAAATAGAGGACCTTAAGGTCCATCTGAAGTTGGGGCTGGTATTGTATTCTGCAACAATTTAAGGGGACAAAATCCACCTGTTGTCGTGTCTTCTTTCGTTTCAAATATGAATTTAAATAATACCACTATCATAAAGCTTTCTCAAGCCAAGGGCTGCTTAGTAATTCCCTACTTAGTTTTAGAGCTTTAATTAAATAATCGATTCTGAAGTTCTCCCCTACCCCATGCATATTGCTATCTTCATTAGCTAAGGGTAAGGATAATATGGGTGTCTTTAATATCTCTTTAAAATCCGTGATAATAGGCAAACTCCCTCCCACATGTTTATACAAAACCTTCCTATGATATATTCTTTCAAGGATATTCTCTAAGGCGTCTTTCATTTCTTGTTTTAGTCTCAAGCTAACTCCCTTCCCTGCAGTAACAACCTGCCACTGGTAGCTTATATAATCAGGTAAATTGTTCTCTAGGAAAGATTGAAATTCTCTTAAGTAGATTGCAGGTTCTTGTTCAGGAGGAAATCTAAAATTAAATTTTGCTTCAGCCTCATTACTCACTATATTACTAAACCCGGTTTCAATATATCCACCTTTAATTCCAGTTACTATTAAAGCCGGACCAAGTCCATTGAAACTATGGAAATTATTTTTTGAAGGGAGGAAAGTAGTTTTTAAACCCAGCTTCCTTTGTATCTCCTTTTTGCTATTTCTATCGTATATTGCTTTTTGTGTTACCGGATCACTAAATAATGGAATGTTTATTCTATCCTTTTTACCAAAGATCTTACCTATTAATTTGCTTAATTCATGATTAGCATTGGGAATGGAATTACCGTAAATTCCCGAGTGTACGTTGCTATTTGCTGTACTTAGCTTTAATATGCCCCCGGCATGTCCACGCAAACTGATTTCAATCACAGGATTAGAACTGGATATTGTGCCATCAGAGATCAGAATAAGGTCGCTTTTTAATACATTTGCATTCTCTTTTACTATTTCATGTAGTCTGGCACTTCCTGTTTCCTCATTGCCTTCGATCAAGAATTTAATATTATATTTCAGCTTATCTTGTTTGATCAGATCCAGGACGTTGTATATATGAACCAACAACTGTCCTTTATTATCTATTGCACCCCGGCCATATAATCTGTCATCCTTTTCTTGAAGTTGAAAAGGATCATGGTCCCAACCATCTTCGATAAGTGCTGGTTGAACGTCGTAATGACCATAAATCAATATGGTTTTATATCTGCGATTTACAAACTTTGAAGCATATATAATAGGATGCATTTCTTTATCTTTGAGGATCTTGGTTTGGAAACTATTGTTTTTAAAGAGGTTATTGAGGAATTCTACGCAGGCCTTTATCTCAGCAATACTTTTTAAATCAGTAGATACGCTTTTGAAGGCAATGAATTCTTTAAGCAGAGTTTTATACTCAACTGGAATACCTCTCATGGTAATATCCTTAAGAGATCAGGTATTTTTTTGATCTGGTATTCAGGATTATATTTTTTTAAGGCTTTAGCACTATTGTAGCCCCATTCTACGGCTAAAACATCTATACCTACCTTATGTGCTGTTTCGATATCTTTAACTTCATCTCCAATATATATGATTTCATCCTTATTGATCTTGTAATCTTCTATTAGTTCATGTAATTGTTCAGATTTATTCTTAAATAGATCGAGAGTATAAATTTTTTCAAATTTATCCAGGCAATTAAACTTTCTTAATGTATTCTCAACTATTTGCTGCTGATTATATGTAACTATGTATAGTTTTAAATCCCTCTTTCGCAAATCATCAAGTACATTAGGTATTTGTTTAAATAGCTTAAGACGTTCTTTATTAAACAAAAGTTCTTCAAATATATTCTTAGCTAGTCTTGCTAAATTTACAAAACCGATATCCAGATCTTTAATAACTTTCCAGGCATTCTTAAAATTCAATTTTCTACTACGCATTTCTTCTATCTGATTTTGAGTTAACTTATTAACGCCACTGTCTTTGGCTGCCAGATCATAGTATTCTCTAGCAAGATAGAAAGAATCAGCAAGGGTGCCGTCAAAATCAAAGGCAATATGTTTGTAGTGTTTTTCCTTAGAATCTTTCACCATCGATTTTTGGATCGAAATTTATAAAACCGGTATTAACCATTTCCTCACCATTTATTTGGAATTTGAACTCTTTGTAAGTTGACTCACCATTTTCGAAAGCAATTTGAACAATAAAGCTTAGTTCTGCATTGATTTTATCTGGTGTAACTTCAGCATATTGTAGATATTTTGAAGAATCGATCATCCTATCCCTGTTAATTATCAAATCTTCGTTGAAATTCCCTGCTTTATAAACGAGCACTAAAAATTCCAAAAAATCTCCAGATTTGGCAAAATCATCAATATATTGAGTATAGTCCCCTTCTACTACCTGATATTCAATTTTAGATTTGCTCTCCAGAGCATCAAAGTTAAAGTCATAATCAAGCATGTTTGTATTGAAATATGGATCGATACTTTCTTCATAAGGATTAACATGATATGGGGCTAAACTTTTTACTATAGCATTTCCTGGGTAATTACTAAGTTTAACATTAAAGATCTCAACCTTACTTATCGGGCTGTCTATATCATCATCAACTCTGAAGTTTAATTTGGGAGTGAGGTAGTAATATAGTTCACTGTTACGTTCTTCTACTCTCCCCACCATACCACTTAAATACGCCTGTGATACTTCAATTCTATCTCGAGAAGAGTTCTTAATAGGCGTGATTTCACTACCGATAATGTCCCCACCTAAAGTGCCAGTTAAAGATAAAAGCATTGCTATCAATGCGATCAACAAACCACATCCGCTTAGAGCACCCAGAATAATTATTAACTTCAATTGATTTGTTTTTGGTTTTGTCATCTTAAATATTATTAAATCCAATTGGAAATTATTTCAGCTAATTTATTTTCAAACCCAGTAAAGCTATGGTCTGCAACTTGAATTAGCCGGTAAGTAAAATTAGTTTTAGAATTCGTAGCATTCTTTAATATATCCAGGCATTTCTCAGCACCCAGATGACAGTATTCATCATTGCTGCCATATATCACTAAGCATGGTTTGTCTATTGCTTCAAACTCATTAAAGGGCTTTTTATTCATGATGCCTATCTTCTCACTCACCCAATAAAAGGGAAAGGTATTGTATTCTCCATCCGGATCTATCTGATCGAGAAGTGAGTCATAGCTTATTAACATTGGTGAAATATATTTTGGTACAATTTCTCTGCCCTTGCCTCTAGCATGAGCTTTCATACATTTGTCTATCACCATTTTGAATTTCTTAGCACCTATCTGTTTGTAAAAGATCCCACTGTCATCTCCCCCAGAGGTTAGAATATATGCAGAAAATGGATTTCCTCTCTTGTATTTATTATATACGCATATTTTATTAGCTCCTGTGGATTGCCCTAACAAGATCAGTTTTTTGTATCCTAATGCTTTAACATAAGCTACAGCTCCATCTATATCATATATACAATCCTTGATCAGTTCATAAGCGACACCAAAACTACCTCTTTGTCTAACGCCATTATTCAAAATATCAAATTTCTGGATCAGGTGTGCGCCAGTATTACTGAAGGTAAAGAAAGATATGTTTTTTGCAGTCAGAGCTGCCGCAATGGCATTATTCTTATCAATATTATACATTCCTCCGGAACTACCATTACCATGTAGTGATATTACTATCGTATCACCAACTATGTCCGGTTCAAATATTAATCCAGGCAAGAGAACGTTATTAGTATTTGGAAATTCTATCAATTTCAATCTCATACTTGATTATATCAATAACACCCCAAATGGGTATATAATCATAATTGATATTATTAGCTTGCAATGGCAGAAAAAGAAATTAAAAAAGAAGTAAAAACTTATTTATTTCATCCTACGGCAGTTATAATCCTGATCCTATTAGATTGGGGTGGCTTTTTATTTGAAGTCCCTCAAATTATCAGCCCTTTAACCTTAATATTCACCTTCTTTGTTATCTATTTAATTTCCTTCCTTCTCATTTATTCACTGCAACAACATTTTGCCGGTGACAGTAAAAAAGATGCTCTCATGAAAGGATTATTGGGAGGTTTGATCTGTGCAGTTCCTGCTCCGGTGATGGCTTCCTTCATAGGATCGATAATCTTAGCCTTGAGTGGATTCGAAAATATTAAGCAATTTGGTATGGAGGGAATTAGAAAAATGTTTTCTAAACAAGTATAAAAAAAGGCCTCGAATATCGAGGCCTTTTTTGTTATTTCCTTAACTCAATTTCCACCATTTTGGTTACTTGTTCCATTTGAGCTTCCATTACTGCCGCTTGGATTCACCTGGTTCTGATTTTGATTCTGATTTTGAATCTGATCCTCAGTTCCCTGGTTCTGTTGTTGCTCTTCATTATTGTACTCTAATTGGACTCCAGTTTCATTTTGGAATTGATTAATGGTTTCTTGTAGACCTTGCTGGAAAGAAGTTTGTACCTGCTGTAATTGCTGCTGAGCTTTTTCGCTATCTTCTCCAGTTTTTTCCTGTAATTGGTTTTGAACTTGATTCATTACTTCAAGATGAGCTTGTAATTGATCCTGCAGTTTTTGCATGATCTGTTGCTGATCTTCAGTTTGGATCTTGTTCTCTTCTCTTAATTGATTAAGAGCTTCTACACGTTCCTGGATTCTTTCTGCTTGAGCATTCATTTCACCTAAAGCATTTTCCAGCCCCCCCATATTATTCTCGGTCTGTAATTGCTCCATTTCTCTTACTCTTTCCTGCATGATATTGATCTCTAGATCTGCAAGTGCTTGAGGATCACTTGTGAATGATCTTTGAACCTGTTCCATGAAGGTATCAACAGGATAAAATAAATCGCCAGGTCTAGCCGCATCAGATGCTACGGCTGTGCCGCCTGCTAGAAGAACGGCCACTATCAGGGTAATGATTCCTCCCATGATATTTTTATATGCTAAATTAAAATAATAGCTGCGCAATTTATTATTTGCGCTTTGTTGAGTTTTAACTGTTATTCCTAACAATCTTAAAGTTCTATTCTCCCAGTCTTTATCGGGAGTCACTTTTATACTATGAAGTTGTTTTATTAATTCGTTTTCATTCATTACATATATTTTTCAGTTTGTGTAAGGCTCTGTTTATAGCCATTTTTGTTGCATCATAACTTTTATTAATTATTTCCGATACTTCTTTAAGCTCTAATCCTTCGATATAATACAAAGAAATCAACTCCTGTTCTGCTTCATTTAGATCTTTCATCTTGTTTAAGATAAAACTTTGCATATCATTAATTATCATTTCTTCCTCAATGCCCCTACTCTGCCCTTCAAAATTATTAAAATTTGGAATATCTTTTTTCTTCCTATACTCATCAATTACTAAATTCCTAGCAATCCTATACACCCACGTTCTAATATTCCCCTTCTTACTATTAAAATCATTTCTTTTCTCCCAAACTCTTAAAAACACTTCTTGCGTTAGATCCTCAGCTATTTCTTTTGAATATCCGGTTCTAAAATACACATAACTATAGATCTGCCTATTTAAAGCAGTAAAAATATCTTCCAAGTACTTTTGACTTTCAAGCTTTGCTTTATTCATATCCACATATATTTACGAAAATGTTGTGAAATGGTAACAAAAATATTTTACCTATTCGTATCTTAAAGCATTCAGTGCAGATATCCCGGTAGCTCTTCTGGCAGGATAAAGTCCAGTTAATACACCTACCAGGAAAGATAGAAGGATAATAAGTAGCGAGAAGAATAAAGGTATCTCAATAATATTAAG
>Ga0172371_10005560_pt1 | contig 18639 bp, 20 predicted proteins | sample Lak12m_FD_114543 | JGI IMG/M metagenome (GOLD analysis project Ga0172371, IMG submission 114543) | Freshwater microbial communities from Kabuno Bay, South-Kivu, Congo - kab_022012_12m | ecosystem: Environmental > Aquatic > Freshwater > Lake | place: Democratic Republic of the Congo: South-Kivu...
CGCTATCTATTTCCACTGCGGAGGTCTTGACCTGTACCCAAAACGTAAACCAGGGGCATTCCAGGTCATCACCACATAACCACTATATATGGGGGTCACCCACACAAATGTGCGAAGAGCCAAAAACCAATTTCATGTTAACAAATCATGTTGCATTATCTACACAAGGAAAGAGCAAGGCCGGTGGTCATTCATGAGAAGAACGATATTAGATGAGGTGTGGAAGGACCTAAATCTCTGTGGTATCAGGAAGACAATCCCGTAAGATTTCCACTGAAAAAGATCTCAAGAACTTCGTATTTCTCTTTCCTTCCGTGAAAGTTTCAACGTTTTCAATAGGGAAATCTAAAGGATTGGTTTTGAAGTGCATGGGATGACAATCTGTAGGCGTACATCCTCAACGATCTTATTAGCTTCCTGGGCATCTACCGTAAAATTTCCTCCCGTAGGAATAAGCATAACATCAACCCGGCCCATTGCTTTTACTTAATCGCTGGAAAGGGCGTGACCAATAGTCTTCCAGAAAACGAATTTCGACAAATTATCTGTAAAGATGGCCTGTAACCCTTTATATTTAAAGCGAAATCGCTGTTAATCCAAATTAGCCATCGGACATTAAATATCTGCCAAACTATAGTTCCTGACAAGTCGTCAGGTGTAAAGCATTCGAGGCTTCAAAATGATTGTCCATCACTACAGAGGTGTTCACTGCAACCTATTAGGCATTTAATCCTGTTTTGATCGTAATAGGACGACCTCCTCCACAATTTTGCAGTATATCCACCCTCTACGCCCATCAGATGAGCCAAACGGGTTGCGCCCTCTCACCTGCGATCACTCCGATTTCATTCCTTGAGAAGCTGGTTAGCAATTACCAAATGCTGAATCTCAGAAGTTCCCTCATAAATGCGCAAAGCGCGAATTTCTCGAAACAGTTTTTCCACTCGATATTCCTTGCAAACACCGTAACCACCATGTATTTGAACTGACTGATCGATAATCTGCTGGGCCATCTCCGTAGCGAAAAGCTTGGCCATCGATGATTCTTTCGTAATGGGTGTTTTTCCTCCGTCCCGAAGGAAGGCGGATTGAAAAACAAGAAGTCGGGCTGCCTCTAGCTTGGTTGCCATATCAGCCAATTTTGCTTGTATAAGCTGGTGACCAGAAATAGCCTTTCCAAAGGCCTCGCGCTGTTTAGAATATCTCAATGCTTCATCCAGCGCCGCCTGGGCAAGACCCACTGCACCTGCCCCCACGCTCGTCCGAAAGAAATCAAGGGTTTGCATGGCAATCTTAAACCCGCCGTTTTCATCACCAAGCCTGTTCCTAACTGGCACCCGGCAATCTTCAAAATACAACGAGCCAATGGGATGCGCGGCCATAAGATCGAGCCTTTCTCCAGGTACGAAGCCCTCAAAGCCCTTTTCAACAATAAACCCAGTAATCCCCTTTGATCCCTTGTCAGGACCGGTTTTAGCAAAAACCGTGTATACATCGGCATCCGGCGCCATAGAAATGAATGTTTTACTTCCACTCAGTATGTATTCATCACCTCTCCGTTCAGCTCTTGTAAGAACCCTCGCCGCATCTGACCCACCACTTGGTTCCGTAAGTGCGAACGTGATCACGCGGTCACCTGATGCAACATCCGGCAGGTACATCTGTTTCTGCTCCTCATTTCCCGCAGCAACAATTGGTCCGGAACCCAAGCCCTGCATGGTAAAAATGAGCTCTGCGTTTGGGCACGATTTTGCGAGTTCTTCCCGTACGAGGCAGAAAAGAACCAAGGACATGGGATCAGGTCCAGATCCGTATTTACCCGGCACCGTAAGTCCAAGAATACCCTGACTCCCAAGAAACTTCAGAATTTTTCGGCTCACAACGTTCGTTTCGCCTGCTTCTTCTTCCATTTCTTTTAGTTTGCCCTTGCAGAGTCGAACAACCGTCTCCTTGACCATTTTTTGCTCTTCAGTCAGAAGCTTTTCGATAAACTCCATCCTGTTCACCCTCCTTTACCGTTAACCTCATCTCGCATAATGGCGTTTCTTGTTTGTGCTATCCCTCTATCCAGAAAACTATACTTTCAAATCAAGCAGCAAATTTTCTCCATTCACGCCTAAAACCAGATCCTTTTCCCTTTCAGAAAGGTCTAGACTTCTTATATATCGAATTCCACGCTCTTGACTTTCCCAAGGCCAATCCGTTCCGAATAAAACCTTATGAGCTCCATGCTTACGGATCATTCGAACAACCCTACGCGCATCAAGAGAGAATACATCGGGAGGATAAGCAGTATCAATATAGAGGTCGCGTCCGACCAGGCGATCCTCAACCTGGTCCAGCATGTGATTCCCTCCATAATGCGCAGCAATAATTTTCAACCTTGGAACACTATCCATAACGCTGGCAATCCTTTCCGGCGTTGATAAAACACCGCAAAGATTGTTTCGCTCTTTATGAGATGCGCCCGAATGAAACAGTGCAATCAATTCTTCTTCAGCCATTTTTTCGTAAATGGGAAACATTCTTTTGTCATCAGGCATTATTTTTTGAAGTAGCGCGTTAAACTTGATTCCTTTCACCCCTGCGTTCTTAAGTCGTACGATCTCATGCTCCCAATCAGGCATATCGGGATGTATCGTTCCAAAGAAAACCAGGCTCTTATCCTGAACTTTCAAGAGCCAGTCGTTCGTTTTTCGTACCAGCCTGGCCTCTGGTGAAACCGCAAGAACAACTGAAACATCAACGCCAGATTCTTTCATCTGTTCTCGCAAACCCTTTTCAGTACCACTCCCCTTTGCTGGAAGCTCAAGGCTTTTCTCTGCATCAGATACAACCGTTTCCGCGATAGCGTCTGGAAAAATATGTGTATGAATATCAATAATCATAACCCCTCCTTCGACTTTTACTGCGCGCGGTCCAGCATAACAAAACTGGAACCTCTATGCCTTATATAGGACAACAATCTCACATCTAAGCTTAGCGTCCTTTGAACACTGGTGACCGCTTTTCTCGGAAGGCCTTCACGCCTTCTCTGTGGTCGTCGGAAGAAAAGCCTATGCTGTTTCCAAAGGCTTCCAGCTCTAAAATGTCAATCGGGTCTGACGAAAATGTTTTTCTCATAATCGCCTTCGTAATGCCAAAGGCGAGCGTTGGCCCCTTCGCTAACATCTTTGCGAATGACAACGCCTCCTCCATCAGTTTGTCAGCAGGTACTACCTTATTGACCATGCCCAGTTCCAGCGCTTTCATCGCATCCACTCGCTCCGCCGTCCATATCAATTCAAGCGCTTTACGGTAACCGATGAGTCTGGGAAGAACGAAGTGACCTCCTGTATCTGGAACCAGTCCAACTGTTGCGAACGTCTCAGCAAAAAACGCTTTTTCGGAGGCAATCACTATGTCGCACGAGAGGGCTAAATTCATTCCCCCTGCTGCTGCTGGTCCGTTTACAGCGGCAACCACGGGTTTTGGGAGAGTAAGAATTGCCTCAACGATTTGATTCGCCAGTTCTACCCATGCCTTTCCCTCACTGGCACTCACCCCCTTTTCCATGTTCCTTATGTCCCCTCCCGATGAAAACCCTCTCCCCTTTCCTGTAATGAGGACCGCACGGATAACCGTGTCATCTCTACATATTCTGAGGGCATGAATAAGTTCTCCCTCCAATTCCGGGCTTAACGCGTTGAGGGCTTCGGGATCATTTAAAGTGAGAACAGCTACCCCTGCCTCAAGCTGAAAAGTAATCTTAGAGTACTCTGTCATAGCCTTATTCCCCTCTTTTCATCATTTCTTCGCGCAGAGATTGCTTTTTGCCGTGCATCTTTTAATCCAAATGCCATATTCAACCTAATTCAAAGAGACTGACCACCATCGACATAGATCGTTTGTCCCGTGATATGAGCCGTCTCATCCGATGCCAAAAAAGAATCATTGAAGACTGATCTTGAGGTTTTGCCACCCGACCCAAGGGAATACCCGGTAGGAACTGTTCAGACTTGCCTTGGATGATTGACTTCAGTCTTTCAGGGTCGCCTCGGACCATTTGTTCAAGCATGGCCGTTTCTGTAGAACCAGGCGCGACAGCATTGACAGTAATCCCATAAGGGGCAAGGATTATGGCAAGCACCCTTGTGAATTGGATCGCCCCGGCTTTGGATGCACAGTAATGGATGTAATGTGGGAAAGGGACGAGCGCTGCAACGGATGCAAGATTAATAATTCTGCCGGATCTCCTCTTGATCATGGATTGGGACACCCTTTGGGTACACAAAAACATCCCCTTGAGATTCACGGAAAAGGTCTTGTCCCACGTCGATTCGTCCAGCTCAAAAAAAGACTTGGGAGAAAAAAGACCCGCATTGTTTACGAGGATATCGATATCCCCAAAATCCCTCTCAACCTTCGATACCATGAGGGATATGTCTTTTTCGAAGTAATGTCCCCGAAAGCGGAAATCGCTATTCCCCCTTCACTCCTGATTTCCTCAACCGTGCTCTCGACGTTTCTCTTGTCAATATCATTGACTGCCACGGATGCACCCTTATTTGCGAACCCCTTTGCAGTCGCCTTTCCGATACCACCCCCCGCACCAGTAATTAGAACCGTCTTGTCCACAAAAGGCATGAGCCGCACACCACTTACCAGTCAAGTTACGTATGACGACATGAACCTACCATCCTTTATCAGACCCAGCGTTTTACCTTCTAAAGCAATATCCTCTCCTTCTAAAACTATAGAATCGTGGCTCCTCATACGGATTTCTGCGTGGAAAGATCATTTTTAAAAATATTAAAATGTTGCGAATTCCTTTGTCTTCCATTTGATATCCAAAAGGCCAATGTTCTCTCTTTCTGACTATACACAATTGCCGATAAAAATTACTTGGCTATTTCCCTTTCCAAATCGGTTTGCGTTTCTCGGAAAATGATAGTGGGCCTTCAACATGGTCTTCGGAATCAAGAAACTTTTGATATCCCGGGTAAAGTTTTCCGATGGATTCTCGATAAGGTAAGTTCAGGCCCTCAAGAGCCGCCTCCTTTGTCGCCCAGACCGCCAAAGGTGAGCACTCCAATACCTCACCCGCCCACCTCTTCGCAACCTTCATAAGCTCGCCCTTAGGTACTACCTCATTAACAATGCCGATGCGGTAAGCCTCCTGAGCCGAGATACGCCTCCCCGTTATCATCAATCCCATTGCAAGATGAAAGGGGATTTGTCTGGGAAGTCGGTTGACTCCTCCGGCAGCGGCCATCATTCCTACGCGTGGTTCCGGCAAACCAAAGGTCGCATTCTCTGAAGCCACAATGATATCACTCGCGAGGGCCAATTCAAATCCACCGCCCAAAGCGTACCCATTCACTGCGGCGATTATCGGCTTAAAGCAATCGAATCGCTTGGTTATACCTCCCCATCCCCCCTTGAGCGCAGACATTCTCTCTCTTACAACATCCCCTCCATGTTTGGCTTGCCATTTCAGGTCCATTCCAGCACAGAATGCCCGATCGCCTGAACCCGTGAGTATTGCCACCCAAGCATCAGGATCATCGGAAAATTGATTGAAAATCTCATCAAGCTCCTCGCATGCTTGGGGATGCAGCGCATTTAAGGCCTCCGGTCTGTTTATAGTAACAGTAACTAAATGGGCTTCTTTTTCTACCAAAACGCAGTCATAGGTCATGATCACCCTCCAAATACAGCCTCAGTAGCAACCACCGCTTAAGACATAAATTGTCGTACAAACCTACTTAGCAGTATAGCCCCCATCAACCGCTATCGCAGCTCCAGTAATGAACGATGCCGAATCGGACAAAAGCCATATTGCTGCTTCTGCAACCTCTTCAGGAGTTCCGAGCCTGCCTATAGGGTGCCTCGAAATCCGGACGGTTTCGAAGTCTGGATCTTCGCTGATCAATCTATCGATGAGAGGGGTTCGTATAACACCAGGGCAAATTGCATTAATCCTTATATTCCGATTCGAATACTCAATGGCAGCAGCTTTCGTTAACCCTATGACGCCGTGCTTGCTTGCAACATAAGCCGGTCGATTCTCCACTCCAACAAGTCCCGCCAGGGATGATGTATTGACAATTGAGCCATGGCCTTGCTTAAGCATTTCTAATAGCTCATACTTCATGCATAGAAAAACTCCTTTTAGATTTACCTGAATTGTACTCTCCCAGTTTTCTTCTGAGCAATCAGTGGTCGGGGCCGTCATACCTTCCATGCCCGCATTGTTGAAAGCGCCATCTATCCGTCCATATTTTCTAATTATCTCTTGAATAAAATCTCTGACGTCGCTTTTTTTCGAGACATCCCCTTTAAAGAAAGAAGCCTCATTACTTTCTTTTTTGATCAATTCATATGTGCCAATCCCGTCCTCATAGTTCGCATCAACGATGGCTACCTTTGCCCCTACTCTAGCCATCATTTGCGCCGTTATACGTCCTATTCCGGTCGCGGCACCAGTAACTAGTATGATTTTGTTTTCCAATTCAAATCTTCTTTTCATATTTCTACCTCCTATAAAAAATGGCAACAGGCTTTCCGCTAAGCCCGAAAATATCATGAAAGGTCTTTTTACTAGAGAGATACATCCTAAGCCATGTCACATTCAGTTGAGATGCTAATTCACGTTTTTAATAGGGCCAAGGGTCCACACTGCAGTTAGCAACTGATCACATCTTTTCATATCAAACCATATAACGATGCTTCCACCCAAGGGGCGGTTATTTACAGAAAATAATTAGGCTTCGCTATGTTACAACAAATATGTTCCGGCCCCCAACGGACTCTTATCGTACAACAAATCCGAAGCAGAGAATTGTGGCTTAGCTAAAATGGAATATACATGGAATATACCGATTGTTGCGGTAGTAATAGCCACAAAAAGCCTTGACAGCCCTGATGTCTCGTTTAAAAAAATGGGCCGCCATAGTTGTATTCTGCACATTAGACCGCCCAGAGGGTTAAATATTAAACATGGGAGCATTACCGATTCATTAATCGCCTGCCGGTTTGAATATTTGCAGGGTCACCGGGTCGTGGGCCGGGCCTCTTACAACTCTGTCATTCAATTCCGTATTTCACCAAAATGCACAGTCTGAGCCCGAATCGACCGACTCAGGTCAACTCTCATCACCCACTGGTAATGCTCCCTTAAACATTGACCCTTTACTTTACGAATATCTCATTCCCCCAGCCCTACCGCAATCGAACCCGCATAGTGACGTCAGGATTGATGTATGGCATGAAATCAGTTAAGTTCTGGAGTGGGGATGGAGGTTTCTCGGTAATATTTCCCCGCCAACTTCCGGCCGCTTATTGTAAAGGTGCTCTATTTCTTTATGACTTTCCAGGTTTCATTTTCGACTCTAACCATGGCCATTGAAGTCTCATCCAAACCGTTATGATCCTTCTCTGAAAAATTAAATACGCCGTTGCACCCAACGAAATGCATCTTTTCTATAGCATCTCTTATCTTTGAACGATCGGGGCCGACTGACTTCAATGCGGCGGCGACCATTTGGAGGCCGTCATGGGTATGAGCACAAAAAGACGCAACTGGCTCTTTCCATCTCTCTTCATATTTTTTGACGAAAGAAACCAGCACCTGTTTTTGTGGGTCAGCCACATCAAGCTGTTCAGCAACTAAAATTTTGCCCATAGGAAACACGTCCCCATTGGCCGCCTCACCCGCCATCTCAAGGTATTTCTTGTTCCCAAATCCATGATCATGGGCATGAAGGCAACTAATGCCTAATTGTTTCACATTCTTCGAAACAATGGCCCCCGCAGGCGCAGCAGTCCAAGTGAGGAGCACCTCCGGGTTGAGCGCCCTAAGCTTGCTAAGCTGTGTGGTCATATCAACGTCCTTATCATTAAAAGTCTCCTGACCCAAAATCGTCATGCCAGCTCCTGGGGCCTGCTCTTTGAGTCGCTCCATACCACTCTGCCCCCATCCACCAGAACTGTGTAACATCGCTATCTTAGATAAGTTCTTCATTTTAAAGTACTTTAGTAATGCCGCCATCGCTATTCTATCCGTTTGCGGCATCTGAAAAACCCACTTTTTTACTGGGTCGGAAATCTGCACCGCCCCTCCACAACTCATGAAAGGAATGCCCTCACTCTCAATGACAGGAATCATAGCTAGATTTTCCGGGCTTGAAGAGCCTCCACACACAGCAAGGATTTCGGAATCCATCAAAAGCTTCTTAAGAGCTGTTACCGCCTTGCTTGCGTCAGTCTGGGAATCCACGACCACCAACTCAATAGGATGCCCATCGATCCCGCCGGCCTTATTGATTTCTTCGGCAACAAGGATTGCAGCCTTCCTCTCCGGTTCCCCGAGAAAAGCGTATGGCCCTGTCAGGGCAAGAACGAAACCAATTTTGTAGGGTTTACTAGCAGCGTTTACAATTCCTATCCCCCCCGCAAAACCACAGCAGACCAAAAGAGAAATAAGCAGAACGGTTGTTTTCCCCTTCATGATACGATCCCCCTTTCCAAAGTTGTTTCTTGAGTTGACATCCCTTGCACAAGCCTACCGCCAAAGCGGAGTGCGCTCTTCCGAGAATTGAACAAAACCTAGCCTCCATCTAAATAAATCATCTGACCCCTGATAGAGTTCCTTCGTGCAAGACCTCAAAAACAGGCCATAAAGGCCACCATGATGGCTTGAATGGTGACCCTCCAAGGCTCCTCAATAAAAACCCCATATTCAAGAATGACTGCGTGGTTTCCCATTGCCGTTCTCCCAACGGCAATGGAATGATCCCTTTTTTCAAACTTCTATTAGCGAAAAGAGGAATCACGTGCATCTTTCGCTCCTGATTTGGGAGACCGCGCTCTCCACTATACCTCTGTCCATGCTATTCATAGCAGCGAACGCCTTGGCAGTTTTCTTCTGGATATCGCCACCCGCCACCGCGATCAGCACCGTCATGCCGGAAAAAGAGATGAAACCTCTGTTTTCCTACCTATCCACCAATGTAGGATATGATAACTCTCTCATCCGCTGTCAGGTCCTCCGTTTTGCCTTCCAGGGCGATATGCCCCACCTCCAGAACATATGCATAGTGTGCAAAAGAAAGCCCAATTCGAGCGTTCTGTTCCACAAGCAGAACAGTCAGACCATTGTGATAAAGCTCATCGAGAACTCTAAAAATCTCCTCGACAATGAGCGGACTCAACCCCAGCGACGGCTCGTCCAAAAGGAGAAGCCGGGGATTTGACATAAGGGCTCGCCCGATAGCGAGCATTTGTTGCTCGCCTCCGCTACAGGTACCCGCCGGCTTATTTCTTTTGGATCGAAGTGCCGGAAAGGTCCTGAAAACCAACGCCATAAGATCGTTGATCCTTTCTTCATTCCGCCCTTTGTGTGTAAAGAATTGGTAGGCTCCCAGCGTCAGATTCTCCAAGACCGTCAAAGGTGCAAAGATCTGCCTCCCTTCCGGGACAAGAGCAATACCTTTTCGAACTATTTCATGGGAAGGCAACCGATCGATCCTCTCGCCTTTAAAAATGATCTGACCGCCCCTGGGCGTGAGGATTCCTGAGATCGATTTCATCAGCGTGGACTTCCCGGCACCGTTCGCTCCAATGATCGATACGATTTGCCTCTGGGAAACGAGGATACTCACGTCCTCCAGTGCAGGGACTCCGTTATAAGAGCAACTGATTTTATCGATTGCGAGCAAACTCTATGCCTTTCCCCAGATAGGCCTCAATAACTTTTTGGTTCGCCTTGATCTCTTCAGGTGCGCCTGTGGCAATCTCTCGACCGTAATCCAGCACAAGGATTTCGTCAGAGAGAGCCATGACCACCTTCATGTTGTGCTCGACCAGCAATACGGCGATGTTCCTCTCCCGGATTCTGCGGATTAGCCGAATTAGATTATCCTGTTCTGCTGTGTTCAGCCCTGCAGCAGGTTCGTCCAATAACAGCAGGGCTGGAGCCGTGGCCAGCGCTCTGGCAATCTCCAAAAGCTTCTGCTCCCCATAGGGGAGGTTTCCTGCCGTTTCATTCATTCTGCTTTCGAGTCCGACAAGTACAATGAGTTCCCCCGCCCCGGTCCCTATAGCAGCCTCCTGGGCCTTGAAGTCTTTTGTTCTGAAAAGGCTGGACATCAGACGGTAATCGGCCGTCCGATGAAATCCGACCATAACATTCTCAAGAACGGTCATCTTGGAGAACAATAGGACGTTTTGGAATGTCCTAGCGATCCCCAACGAGCCAATTTCATTGGGTGAGAGACCAACAAGATTGGTTCCCTTGAATTGCATCCGTCCTCGAGACGGTCTAACCACGCCAGAGATGAGATTGAAAAGCGTTGTTTTCCCAGCCCCGTTCGGTCCAATGATCGACTTGATTCGGTTCAGGCCGATGCTGAAAGTGACTTTATCGATGGCCGTCACGCCACCGAAGGATTTGCTCACTTTGGAAACACTAAGGAGCTGGCAGTCATTCATTGCAGGTACCACTTCTTGCCGCGGATTGAAACCTTGCCGAGAATGACATTGATGAGTCCCACCATTCCTTCCTCAAAAAACATCAAAATTAGAACAATGATTCCCCCATAGATAATGACGTGGAACGCTTCGAAAGCCATGAGGGCCTCGGGCAGAATTGTTATGATGCATGCTCCGAGGAAGGGGCCCCATATCTTTCCCATTCCGCCAATGATGGTCATTGCCACAAAGGAAATCGAATGCATAATGCCAAAAGACTCCGGGGTGATATGGGAAATATAGTGTGCAAATAAACTCCCGCCGATGGCCGCATAGACAGCGCTGAATATGAAGATTTTTAGCTTATACCGAAAGGTATCGATCCCAAGAACTTTTGCTGCCAGTTCACTTTCATGAAGGGCGCGCATGTTTCTTCCGACTTTTGAGTTCACAAGGTTCATGACGATCAGGCAAAAAAGCGCGGCAATGACCCAAACGAGATAATAGAACCTGAAATCCGAATTGAACCTAAACCCGAAGATGGAAAGACTCGGGATGCCTCCTATCCCGTCGGGCCCGCCGGTGAGCGGCACAAGCTGGATGAAAAGAATTTCGACAATCACGCCGAAACCCAGGGTGGCCATTGCCAAGTAGTATCCCGTAAGTTTAAGGGAAGGCAATCCGACGATCAATGCGAGGAATGCGGCGACCAAAATGCCGACAGCCATTCCAATCCATGGATTCCAGGCCAGTTTGGTGCAGGAAACGGCTGAGCTGTAGGCCCCAATTCCAAAAAAAGTTGCATGAGCCAAAGAAATCTGCCCGGCATATCCGAAAAGAAGGTTCAAACCCGTAACGACAATCAGGCTGATCCCGACGAATATCATCATATTCAAATGGTACCGGCTGGGGTAAAGGAGGGGCCATAGCATCACAGCAGCCGTGAATGCCCAGAAGACGGGATACTGATTGTTTCTTCGGTTATCAAGTCTGTGCTGAATCTGCATTCTACTCCTCCCTCATTGGCTTGGTCCCGAAGAGCCCCGTTGGTCTCAGAAAAAGAACACCCAGTAGAATAATGAAAGCGATAGCGTCTTTGTATCCCGAAGAGACAAAGCCCGCGCCAAGGGATTCACAAAGTCCGAGGAAAAGACCGCCAATCACAGCGCCCCAGAAATTCCCCAAGCCTCCAATAATTGCAGCGCTGAACCCTTTAAGACCCAGCATCAGCCCGATATCATAAGCGGTCAGCGTGATGGGGGTTATGATGACCCCGGCGATGGCTCCGCAGGCCGCGCTGAGTCCAAAGGAAGACATGACCATCCGATTCACATTGATTCCAACAAGCCCTGCGGCGGTTTTGTTGAAGGATGTGGCCTTCATGGCGATACCCTGGATGCTGTGCTTGTAAAACAGCGAAAGCAGAATGACCAGGATGACCGTAGCAAGGATAATCCATACTCCCTGAGTCGCTAGGGCAGCGCCAAAAAGCACCACAGGCCTGTCCCCGGAAAAGGGCGGGAAACTCATGTTGTCCCTGCCCAGGGATACCATCGTGCCCCCTTTGATCACGATAGACACACCGATTGTTATGATCACCGCGTTAAGTACGCTGAATGTCTTCATCTGATTGATGGTCAAACGCTCGATCGCAATACCGATAATGGTGGTGATAAGAACGGCGAGCGGGCAGGAAAACACCAGGGGAAACCCAAGAAATTTGTAAAGGCCTACCGTGACCATTCCACCCAGCATGACAAATTCCCCTTGGGCGAAATTGACGATCTCCGTGGCATTGTAGATCATGTTGAATCCGATAGCGATGATCGCATAAATGCTTCCCACCATAATGCCAGATAACACAAATTGCATAAGCTGGGAGTGTTGACTTAGCATTTTACTCACCCTATTGGATTCGCTCGAAAATGGCCGCCATTCCTTGCCCTCCACCAATACACAGGGAGGCCATCCCATATCGACCTTTCCTCCGGTGTAGCTCCCGGATCAAGGTTATGGCCAAACGGCCACCAGTTGCGCCGTTCGGATGACCTAAAGCAATGGCACCGCCATTTGGATTAGTGTTTTCGGGATCGATGTGAATGCCCTGTCTTTCTAATTCCTTAATATCTGCTAGCACTTGTGCGGCGAAGGCCTCATTGATCTCAATGACATCCATCTGTTCTATCTTGAGATTCTTTCGTTTGAGAGCTTTTGGGATAGCAAAGGCCGGACCTATGCCCATGAGCTTGGGATCAACTCCCTCCGCTGCAAATGTCACCAGCCGAGCCAAAGGCGTGTAACCCAGTTTTTCGGCCCGCTCGCGAGACATCACGAGACAAGCGACACCGGCGTCATTTCGCCCACAGGACGTGCCGGCAGTAACAGTTCCGTCCTCCGTGAAAGCTGGTTTCAAGGCACGGAGTTGCTCTATAGATGTTTTTCGAGGAAATTCATCCGTATCAAAAACAACAGGAGGCCCCTTCCTTTGTGGAACGGTCAGCGGAAAAATCTCTTCCTTGAAGATACCCGATTCTATAGCTTTCCGTGCGCGCTCCTGACTTCTGAAACCAAAGGAGTCCTGCTCTTCCCTGCTTAGATTATACATTCTTGCAAGCGATTCGGCCGTTAGACCCATGGGAACGTCATCTGGCGGAGGCGCAGGCTCTCTCTTTATTACCCTAATGGGCTCCATGGAATACGCTGCCTCTGCCCTGGCAATCATCCAAGGGCACTGGCTCCAGCTTTCCATGCCGCCTGCAATAAAAACCTCTCCTAAGCCACACCAGACGTGCATCGCAGCCAAACATATTGCCTGAAGACTCGAGGCGCAGGCCCTTTCCACAGTGACCGCGGGAACTCGATAGGGAAGGCCTGCCTTAACCACTGCCCACCGGGCCGGATGGTAAGCTGCATTCCAGGTGTTTGAAATCCCCATGAATACGTCGTCAATAATTTCAGGGTCGAGTTTCGTCTTCTTCATTAGGGCTTTAATCGAGAACGCTCCGAGTTCCTCAGGCCGGTACTTAGCCAGAGTCCCCCCCATCTTGCCTATCGCTGTTCTTACGCCATCTACAACCACTGCTTCCTGCATATCTGTCTCCCCTCCCCATGTCTTGATTTGAAAATGCGAATCCCTATAGCCCCTTCCATAGGGGCTGACGCTTTTCTACAAAAGCCTTTGATCCTTCCCGGAAATCTTCTGTGTTGCGGATTAAGGTGTTCACTTCTTGAAGGTATTCCAATGCGTGGGGATAAGGAAGGTCTGAAGAAAGCCTAATCGAATCCAACCCTAAGGCCATGACTGAAGGGCTCTTAGATGCGAGCCGTTTGGCCAAAGAATCGGTTGTGCCGTCCAACTCTTCAGAGGGTACTACCGCATTGACCAAACCCATCTCCAGAGCCTCTTGAGCTTCAACCATCTCCCCCATGAGAATCATTTTCAATGCTCTTTTTCGAGGCACACTGCGAAGGATTGCAGACATAACCATGCTCGGGAAAGCGCCAACATTGATCTCCGGTGTCCCAAAGCGTGCCTCAAGAGAGGCCACAGCCAGATGCGCCAACGAAACCATGGCCATCCCGCCCCCAATGGCGATTCCATTGACCTTTGCGACCACAGGCGTCCGCATCCGGTGAAGAGCAAGACATAGTCCACGGAAAGTCTCCGCTTGCCTTCTCTGAGCGAGAACTCCCGACTCCTCGAACTCCCTTATATCCGCTCCGGCACAGAAGGCTTTGCCTTTTCCTGTGATCACTACCACGCTGATCTTCCAATCACCATCAAGGTCTTGTAAAGTGGCAACCAGGTTTTTCATGGACTGTGTGTCAAGACGGTTAAGCTTTTCCGGCCGCGAGAGAACGATTGTCGCAATCGCCCCTTCTATTTTTAGATCGATGAATTCTCCTTCCATAACCTCTTGAACCTCCCCAATCTTACGATATGTTGTAAGACTGACCTCCATCAATCCGAATGACCGCCCCCGTCATGTAATCTGATGCCTTTGAAGCCAAAAAGACCGCCAGTGGACCAATCTCTGCAGGTTCTCCTACCCGTCTGAGGGGTATCCTCCTGAGGATATGATCTCTCGTTTTCGGGTCATTGAGAGCCTCGGCCGGCATCTCTGTGCTGAAATATCCCGGGGCAATCGCGTTGACTCGAATCCCGTATCGGGCCCATTCGTAGGCAAGGTTTCTTACCATTTGAAGCATTCCTCCTTTGCTTACCACATAGGGAAGCACAAATGGCAGAATCCGATCGCCAAACGTGGAGCTCAGGAAAATCATGGCACCGGATCCTCTCTCTTTCATCATTTTTCCTACTTCGCGCGCAGCCAGGAAAGCCCCTGTCAAATTCGTATCACAGATCCTGCGCCAGTCCTCCAATGTCACCTCAAGAGAAGGCTTCGCCTCCAAAATCCCTGCACAATAGACAAGGACATCAATGCCGCCAAAAATCTTTATAGCTTTTCTACCCATTTTCACGACTTCTTCTTCTTGCGTAATATCAACAGATAGCACAGCAGCACGTCTTGCCATAGCTTTGATCGCATCTGCTGTCTCTTGAAGCTTCTGAGCGTTCCTTGCGACACATACGACGTCAGCACCGGCCTGAGCTAAGGCCAATGCAATCTCTTTTCCCAATCCTCTGCTCGCTCCTATGACCAGAGCAATCTTCCCATCGAGTCCAAACCAATTCTCAAAAATGGTGTTACTCTCCATCACTCTGCCTCGGCACTCCTTGTTTCGAGCATTTTCTCCACAAAGTCTAATCCGTACGTCCCCTCAATAAACTCTTTGTGTCTGATCACCTCATAAAGAAAAGGCCGCGTCGTCTTTATTGGTTCTATGCTCAGTTCCTGAAGGGCTCTCCCCATCGTCCTGAGAGCCCGTTCTCTCGTGCGCCCCCAGGCAATCAATTTGCCTAGAAGAGAATCATAGTAGATAGGAATTTCATAACCAGGGTACAAGTGTGTATCAAACCGAACTCCGAAACCACCGGGTGCCCAATAGTCTTCGACTTTCCCAGGGGAAGGAACAAATTCCATGTCAGGATCCTCGGCATTGATTCGGCATTCAATTGCATGGCCCCACTGTGAAATCTCGTGCTGTATCACCCCGATCCCTTGACCGGAAGCTATGCTGATCTGAGCGTTGACCAGATCAACGCCCGTGATCATTTCGGTAACTGGGTGTTCAACCTGAATCCTTGCATTGAGTTCCATGAAGTAAAAGTTATCGTTCTCATCCACAAGAAACTCAATCGTTCCAGCGTTCCTGTAATGAATGCCTTTTGCAACCGATAGAGCGGCCGCATGGATCCGCTTCCGAACCGAATCGGATAAAGCTGGAGACGGGGCTTCTTCAATAAGTTTTTGATGGCGCCGCTGAACGGAACAATTTCTTTCCAGGAGATGGATCGCATCTCCCTGACCGTCCCCAAGAATCTGGACCTCAATATGGCGCGGCCTTTGAATCAGTTTCTCCAAGTACAGCGTCGGGTCGCCAAACGCCGCTCTAGCTTCAGCAGCAGCGGAAGCGAACTCCTCCTCCAGGACTGACTCGTCGCTCAACACCCTTATCCCTCTTCCGCCTCCTCCAGCCGATGCCTTGAGCATCAGAGGATAAGTGATTTGCCGCGCAACCTCTTTCGCCTCCTCCAAGGTCAAAAGGGCATGATCGCTTCCAGGCACAACAGGAACACCCAGCTTTTCTACCGTCATCCGCGCAGCCAGTTTGTCCCCCGCAAGCCTCATGTTATCCGGTGTAGGCCCAATGAAAACAAGACCCGCCCCCTCACATAGCGAGGCAAACTCAGCGTTCTCCGCCAAGAAGCCGTATCCAGGATGAATGGCATCCGCTTTTATTTTTTTTGCGAGGTCCACTATTCTTGTCATCGATAGATAACTCTTAGAAGCAGCCGCCGCGCCGATCTCATAGGATTCATCCGCCATTTGGACATGGACGCACGATTGATCTGCCTCCGAATATATCGCAGCCGCGCAGAGGCCCGTTTCCTTCAGGCTTCTTATGATTCTCAGCGCGATTTCTCCCCTGTTTGCAATTAAGACCTTCGACAAATTCATCTTATTGCCCTCAAATTTTCAACCTAAACAGGGTTTCTCTCTTTCCTATTGTCGATCCATCCTCTGGGATGATCTCAGCCACTTCTCCATCCATCGGCGCCTTCAATTTCGTAAAAACCTTCATTGTCTCCAAGAGACAAAGGGTTTGCCCCTTTTTCACACTTTGTCCTACTTCCACGTAAGCCGGTTGCTCAGGTGCAGGCTTCCGATAAAACACACCTGAGATGGGCGCTATGACGGGGATTAAACTATGCTCTGAAGTCATATCCTAACCTCCTATACCGGTGGATTCCCATGTTTTCGGGCCGGAAGTTCCATCTTTTTCTTCCGAGCTACCTCAAAAGCTCGAATCAGAATCCGCCTCGTATCCCTTGGATCGATTATGTCATCTATAAAATCATAGCGGTAGTTCTCCGCCAGGTAAAAGGGGTTGATGTATTTCTCATGGTATTCTTTTCTCTTATCTTCCCTCATTTTGGCAAATTCCGGCGTGTCTTTCGCATTTTGTAGATCTTTGTACCATATAATCGAAGCAGCGGACTCCGGTCCCATAATACTTATCTCTGCTGTAGGCCATACAAAACTGAAATCCGCACCTAATGTCTTGGAGCCCATGACGACGTTGCCGCCTCCGTAGGCTCTTCTGACGATAATAGAGATTTTTGGTACTGTGGCAACAGAATAGGCATACAGGAGTTTGGCTCCATGTCTTAGGATACCCTCCTTTTCCCAGTCACTCCCAACCACAAACGCCGGCGTATCCACCAATGTAAGGATGGGAATATTGAAGGCATCACAGAATACCATAAAGCGATAATACTTGTCCGACGAGTCATTCTCAAGCACCCCTCCAAGCTCGTCAGGATTGTTCGCGATGACGCCAACGGGTTTCCCTCCTAACCGGCAGAACCCTGTGATGATGTTTGGAGCGAAGCCTTCTTTTGTCTCATAAAAACTTCCTTTATCGACGATCTTGTCGATGACTTCGTGCATATCATAACTGAAGCGGCGATCTTCCGGCAGGATGTCCAGAATCGATTCCTCTCTGCGATCCACAGGATCATCGCAATCAAACAGGGGAGGCTGTTCCTCCCAATTTTGGGGCAAGTAGCTGAGCAATAATTTAGCTTTCTCTATAGCGTCCCTGTCGTCAACAGCCACTACATCGCACTGTCCGTTATATTTCATACAGAAATCTGCACTTCCTATCTCCACATCGATTTCTTCCTTTACCGCCTCTTGCGTGAGTCGAGGGCCGCCGAGCCACATCCAGGATGTGCCGCGCACCATAATGAGGAAATCGGATAGCATAGGACTGTACCCCTGTCCGGCAGCGCATGGTCCCATCAACAACTGAATCTGTGGAATCACTCCAGAGTATTTGGACTGATTAATAAAAATATTGTTGAACGGTCGTGAAAGTGCAGTGCCTTCATGCAGTCTTGCTCCTGCTGAATCGAGCAAGCCGAATACAGGAATCCTGAGCCGCCCTGCCAGTTCAATAATGTTGGCAATCTTTTTGGAATGGCTCTCACCGGCAGAGCCTGCCAGTACGGTGAAGTCTGTGGAATAGACGCACGCGTCTCTTCCGTTTATTTGACCATGCCCTATGACAACTCCGTCTGCTGGCGTAGGTCGGTCCCTCATCTCAAAATCCTTTATTTGTGATCGAACAAACATCCCCAACTCAGTAAAAGTACCGGGATCAAAGAGGTAGTCGATTCGTTCTCGGGCAGTCATCTTCCCTTTGTCATGCTGTTTCTTAATCAGCTTGGGGCCACCCATTTCCAGAATAGCCGTTTTTCTCCTGTGCAGTTCTTCCAGGAGTTGATTCATCATACCACCCATCGAGACTTCTCCTTATTAAGGCAGCTATACACAGCGTGCCATGTAAATACGCAACTAATTTCGTGAAATACGCTGTTGTTTGTCGTTACACCGCATGTTATGCGCAATTATTCATGTCGTTATGTATAGATGCCCTTAGGGACTGCGCATAAATAAAATGAACAACTTAGATTTTATTGGTGGATATGGTGTAGTTCCAGTCGCCGTGAAACTTTTTGGGCTTGATCTTGATACGAGCGAAGTCGGCATCTTTAAC
>Ga0172371_10005561_pt1 | contig 18639 bp, 20 predicted proteins | sample Lak12m_FD_114543 | JGI IMG/M metagenome (GOLD analysis project Ga0172371, IMG submission 114543) | Freshwater microbial communities from Kabuno Bay, South-Kivu, Congo - kab_022012_12m | ecosystem: Environmental > Aquatic > Freshwater > Lake | place: Democratic Republic of the Congo: South-Kivu...
TATCCTTAACCCATCTAAGGTTAAGTTACTACGAGCTACTTGGATTGTGAGTCCTACTCGCTGGATTGCTATCTATCAACTCCTCGTCCTCGAAATTTGGTGCCGGGAATACATCCTTAATCAGACGCCTGAAAGTATTATTCATGACAAATAAATTACCCCTTTTTACGATAATCACCTGTACTAAAAATAGTGGCAAGTATTTGCCAATTTGCATCAAATCTCTTGTCAATCAGACCTTTCATGACTTCGAACATATCGTAATCGATGGAGAGTCAACTGATAGTACTCTCTCGCTCATCCCCAAAACATCACACATTTTTTCACTTCCTCCTCATGGTATTTCGGCGGCAATGAATGAAGGTATAAAACATGCTAGAGGCAAATACATCTATTTCTTGCATAGTGACGACTATTTATACAATGATTCAGTACTTGAGAATGTCGGCCTTTTCCTTCGGGCTAATCCAGAACTTGATTGGGTCTATGGCCAGATTCAAACTGTTGACAATAATGATAATAAATTAGGCATTTTCCCGAAATATTTTCCTTTTCAAGTCGCAAACAAGTTAATTCTCAAGTATTTTAACTATATTCCTCACCAAGCAACATTCGTTAAGAAAAATGTTTTCGTCAAATTTGGTGTGTTCTCTACAGACTACCAATCATGTATGGATTACGATCTTTGGCTTCGCATTGCCAAAAATACTCGATGGAGATATATGCCAATTCTTGTTGCTGACTATCGCATCCATGCCGACGCCCAATCTTCCTCTTTACAAGCCAAAGAAATCACCCAACACGAATGCCAACATCTCCAAAATCAGGCAAATAGTCCGATAGGTCGCCTATTTTCACGCTTATTAAACTTTATTCTCAACAAGACTAATAAAATGTGGCGTTAAGTGAGTATAATTAATCAAGTTATGAATACCATTATTATTAAACCTAAATCGACCTGGAATATCATTAATTTTCACGAACTCTGGGAATTCCGCGAACTCTTCTACATCTTTTCCTGGCGTGATATCAAAGTTCGCTACAAGCAGACCGTGCTCGGTATCCTTTGGGTACTCCTACAGCCAGTTCTTTCAATGATAATCTTTACTGTTTTCTTTGGCAACTTTGCCAAAATACCTTCTGATGGTCTCCCGTATCCAGTCTTTGTTCTCTTGGGACTCGTTTTTTGGGGATATTTTTCTGGTGCACTTTCTCGTGCCTCAACCGCCTTTATTGATAACGAAAATCTGGTAAAAAAGGTCTATTTCCCCCGCGAGATCCTGACTTTTTCTACAGTTGTTACCGCCTTTATAGATTTTCTGGTAAGTCTAGTATTATTTATCATTGTTGCGATCGGCTATCGTATCTCGTTCAATCTCGTTTTTATCGGTATGGTCTTGCTCTCTATACTCATTACCACGTTAGCATCCGCTGGACTTGGTTTACTTGTCGCCTCGGTTAACATCAAATATCGGGATGTTCGCTACATTATTCCCTACTTTCTCCAATTAATGATCTTCGTGACCCCAGTGATTTATCCTCTTAGTATAGTTCGTCCTAGCTTCCAATTCATTTTGGCACTCAACCCCATGGCTGGTGTGATCAACTCACTTCGCTCGACTCTCATTCGCGGTACCATAACAGATCCTACCCATCTAATAGTGTCCCTTATTGCCGCCATAATATTATTCATAATCGGAATGCTGTACTTCCGTCGTACAGAGCGCTACTTTGCGGATATTCTATGACATCCATTATTGAAGTAAAAAATTTATCAAAAAAATATAAGATTGGTGAACAGCAGCCATATCTTACTCTTCGCGATTCTCTAGCTAATCTTGCCAAAAATCCCTTTCAAAAAATTAAAGCAGGATTAAGCAAAGACGAATTTTGGGCTCTGAAAGATATTAACTTTACAGTGGAACAGGGAGAAGTACTGGGAATAATTGGTCGGAATGGAGCCGGTAAAAGCACTCTTTTAAAAATACTTTCTCGCATAACTCCTCCTACCACTGGCGAAATTGTTCTCCGTGGCCGCGTAGGTAGCCTTCTAGAGGTTGGTACGGGTTTCCAGCAGGAGCTAACGGGTCGAGAAAACATCTTTCTTAACGGTGCAATTCTAGGTATGACTCAACGAGAAATTAAGCGCAAATTTGACGAAATAGTTGATTTTGCCGAAGTTGAAAAATTTATTGACACTCCCGTTAAGCACTATAGCTCTGGTATGTATATGCGCCTTGCTTTCTCAATCGCTGCTCACCTAGATCCCGAGATCTTAATCGTCGACGAGGTCCTTGCTGTCGGGGATGTTGAATTTCAGAAAAAATGTCTCGGCAAGATGGATGAGATTAGTAAAAAACAGAAAAAAACAATAATATTTGTCAGTCACAACATGAGTGCGTTAAAAAAATTATGTGATCGAGGTATTTATCTAGATAAAGGGGTCAAAGAATCCGAGGGAACTATCGACGAGCTTGTTAGTACATATACGAATTCATCAGGCATAAAAGCAAACTTTAAACCAATAAAAATACCCGAGATTGATGTTGTTCTAAAGAAATTAACGATAAACTCCCAGAACAAAGGTAAAGTATATCCAGGTCAACCAGTGAATATAGATATTAAGCTAGAATCTCAAAGAGAACTCCAGGGAATGGGCATTCAGGTTATGATCTCCCACGACGATACCGATGGTCGTGTATTTTCAACTAATACCAAAGCAACTCAGGGGATTGATATTAAAATAAAGAAAGGGATTAATCACTTTACTTGTACAATTAATAACTTTAACCTGAGCTCAGGTAAATATAGACTCGGGTTTGGTATTGATATACCAACCGTTAAATCATATTATTTCAATACCGACATTATATTTTTTGATGTACAAGAAATTACTTTTGAGCACTCTCTTTTGCCAACATCACCGATATATAGTCACGTTTATCTTGATCATAAGTGGATCATTAAAAAATAGCAGAGGTGTTATATATGTATACAGAAATAAAGAAATGTAGAATCTGTAAAAAATCAGGATTAATTACAGTATTGTCAAAGGAATAAGCCATGTCGAAGTCAATAGTGGTTTCCTCTATGGGATTAACTTAGCCTATCCAGATGAAAATATATTATTCTTCGCTCACCCTACGCATTATAAGGAAGTACTAAATACGCTCAATTACAAAGGAATATCTATTCCTGGACTGAAAAATTATCCGATCAATTTTAATACAACGAACATGTTTGCCTTATCAGGTATATTCAATTATTTTCTACTAGTTAGTAGTATTTTTAATCAAACAATCAAATTGTCACAGAACAAAATTATCTTATTATCAACAAGTCCTATTATATTATTTACAATTAAACTACTTAAACAGTTTAGTAGTTATAAAAATATATGTTGCACGATAGTCCTACATGGAGAACTTGAAGATATCGCAAACGATAAATATCGTGAGCCCTATACACCTACACATCGCAGAAATACATCTGTTAGAGTTAAAAACGGAACTATATTTCAAAAGTTAATCAACAACATAGACAAAATACCCCTCTATCTATTCGAAAAGATATCCTTTCCATTTTCTCAATTACAATCAAAATATTCATTAATATTTAAACGAATATTTAGAACAAAAAGAATAATGCTATGGCATCATGATGATCATTATAAATATATCTCCTTATCGCCGCATGTAACAGCAAACGTCAGAAAATACATTGACACCAATTATCTCAATTTCAATACAATCTATCTTCCAATTATTTTTAATAAAGTTACGTCAGCGACCAAGAACCAATTTATTAAATTCGCCGTTTTTGGGTATGGAGATAGCTCACAAATGCATAAAATGCTCTCTCTTTTGGCTCAAAAAAAAGATCACCAAACCATATTTAATCAAAATTATTAGTATGGATAGTAGGGGAACAGAAGGCTTTCCAAACATAAAAACTTATAGTCAAGGGAAAGTATTAACTCGCGAAGAGATGGAAACGGCGGCGGAAGATGTTGATGTGTTTCTCAACCTATACGACGATAGTCGCCACAGCCTTGGATGTAGCTTATCCATATTTGAAGCTCTATCACACGTTAAGCCAGTTCTCCATCTCAGCAATCCAGGTTATAATTACTTCAATAAGACATTAAAGCCAATCGGTTACAAAGTCGATGATATAGTAGCATTTGTTAATAAACTTAGCGAAATGATAGAAAAATACCAGATATACAGAAACAAGTTTAGAAAAATTAGACATAACATTTTGGAGTACCGCAGAGAGTATAATGTTTGCAATAATCTAAACAAATTGCGAGAAAGCATCAATTTTAATACTAATTAGAATTTATGAGTATACTTACAAATAAAACAATTCTTATCACTGGAGGTACAGGCACTTTTGGTAAGGCATTTTCGACAGAAATACTTTCTAAATATCCAGACGTTGCCAAGGTAATAATATATTCACGGGATGAATTTAAACAATTTGAAATGGCTAGATTATTTCAGTTTGCCGATAACCCTAAAATGCGCTATTTTGTCGGCGATGTACGCGATAGAGAGCGACTATATAGAGCCTTTGAGGGGGTAGACATAGTGATTCACGCTGCAGCGCTCAAACAAATCCCAAGTTGTGAATATAACCCATTTGAAGCTATTAAAACAAACGTGAATGGTGCTCAGAATGTAATTGATGCAGCCATAGACCGTGGAGTTTCAAGAGTAGTTGCACTTAGTACAGACAAAGCTTGTCAACCAATTAATTTGTACGGAGCTACCAAGCTATGTTCAGACAAACTTTTTATCACTGGAAACTCATACGCTGGCAGCAAGCAGACCAAATTTTCTGTTGTAAGATATGGTAACGTAATGGGGAGTAGGGGATCTATTGTTCCATTTTTCAAGGACTTGGTAAAATCTGGCGCCAAATCACTACCAATTACAGACGAGCGCATGACACGGTTTTGGTTACGTTTAGATCAAGCAATAGAATTGGTAATTTATGCAATGGAAAATATGCAAGGTGGGGAGCTTTACGTCAAAAAAATACCCTCAATCAAAATTCTGGACTTAGCCAAGGCTATCGCTCCTGATCTTCCCACAAAAATTGTTGGAATTAGACCTGGAGAAAAAATTCACGAGAAGATGATTTCCTCAGACGACGCCCGAAATACGTTAGAGCTGGATAATCACTATATTATTCAGCCTGATTTCCACTGGTGGAAAGCACGCAATAATCATCTAAACGGGAAGCCTGTTCCAAACGACTTTGACTATCATAGTGGGAATAATGATAAATGGTTAACTGTAGAAGAAATACGCAAATTGATAGCGATTATATGAATATGAAAAAGTATTCATATGGCAAGCAAACCATTGATTCTGACGACATTAACTCTGTTGTTGATACACTAAAATCTGATTACCTGACTCAAGGCCCCAAAGTTAAAGAGTTTGAGGATAAACTATGCAAAGTGACTGGTGCCAAGTATGCTGTTGCAGTAAGCAACGGGACAGCAGCTCTCCATTTAGCTATATTAGCTCTTGGAATTGGCGTAGGAGATGAAGGGATCACTACCCCCATCACATTTGTCGCTTCTGCCAACTGTCTACGCTATGTAGGAGCTAATGTCAAATTCGCAGATATAGAAGAGGATACTGGCCTTATCGATCCAAATGAGATAATAAAACAGATTAATCCCCGTACAAAAGTTCTGATTCCAGTTCACTATGCTGGCCAGTCATGCGATATGGAAGAAATCGCCAAGATCGCCAAGAAACACAAATTATATGTAATCGAAGATGCCGCCCACGCCATTGGATCCACATACAAAGGTCATAAAGTAGGTTCATGTAAATACTCAGATCTCACCACTTTTTCCTTTCACCCAGTCAAGACTATAACCACGGGAGAAGGTGGAGCCATAACAACTAATAATCCAAAACTGTATCAAAAACTCCTCATACTTCGTACTCACGGTATTACCCAGAAGCCAGATATAGCCCCATGGTATTATGAGATGAGTGATCTTGGATACAATTATCGTCTAACAGAACTACAGTGTTCGCTTGGTATTAGCCAGTTAAATAAAATCGATAAATTTATTAATAAACGTATAGCCCTTGCCAAACGATATACAAAATTTTTCCTTCGGAACACAAATATTCGTGTTTTAAAATTGCTAAACAACAATAAAAATACCTACCATCTATACGTTATTAAAGTCAGAGATAAAGCTATCAGATTAGCCTTATTTAACCATCTCAAGAAATATAATATCAATTGTCAAGCTCACTATATACCTGTATATTGGCAACCCTATTATCAGAAACTCGGATTTAAGATCGGTCATTGTCCAAATGCAGAAATATTTTACGAAAGGATTCTAAGCATACCAATATATCCAAATTTAAGTTATATTGAACAGAAAAATATAATTGATATTATTAATAGTTTTTATGCTCACTAACAAAGTTTTAGCCATCATACCTGCCAGGGGTGGAAGTAAAAGAATTCCACGAAAAAACATAAAGAATTTTTTGGGCAAACCCATTGTTGCGTATTCAATACAAGCTGCGAAAAATTGTAATATCTTTGATGAAATAATGGTTTCAACTGATGATAATGAGATTGCCAAAGTGGCTGAACAATATGGAGCAACAATTCCATTCATCCGTTCAAAAAAAAATTCAGACCACAAATCGACCATAAGAAATGTTGTAGAAGAAGTCGTTAGAGAGTATTCAAAAAACGGGTTAGTATTCGAATATATATGTTGCATCTTACCAACAGCGCCATTGATTAAGGTTGAAAATATTAGAAGAGGTTATTATTTGCTTAAAAATGGAGGATATGAATCAATTCGGCCTGTTATCAGTTATTCGTATCCAGTACAAAAAGGAGCTCGTTTACATGGGAACAACATCAAACTATTATATCCAAAGTATCAAGACTACAGAACTCAAGATTTGGAGGTAATATATCACGACGCTGGACAATTCTACTGGATGACTAATGAAATTAAATTAACTGGAAAAAATATGGGTGCCTTCATTATTCCAGAATTAGATGCTCATGATATCGATAATAATATTGATTGGCAAATAGCGGAATTAAAATATAACTTATCGCATAATAATCATAATGATTAATTATATAATATACACCGAAGGTGGTCTAGAACTAGGATTGGGGAATGTATATCGTTCTATTTCATTAGCTGACGCTATTAAAAAGAGAGTTAAAGCTAATATTACATTTATTACAAGTAGTAGCCATGTTGTTGAAAAAATAATTACCAATAGTGGGTATTCAATTATTACTTGCAGTAAAACTAATATACCCATAACAGTAATCAGACTCAAACCAACCGTTCTAATAATTGATTTTCTAGGCATTAATATAAATTTTGTAAAAATGATCAGTTTAAAATCGAAATCAAAAATAGTTATCATTGGCAATGATACTCCTGCCAATAAGTATGCTGACATTGTAGTTAATGCAATAGTAGGAACAAATTTCAAAAACAGGAAATTTCATATTCAAAATACATTATATCTTCAAGGTCCAAAATATTTAGTTTTAAGAGATGAATTTTTATCGAATCGATGTAGATATATCCATAGAGGTACTTTACGTAAAGTGACTCTATTGTTCGGCGCAACTGATCAATCAAATTATACCTGTAAAGTACTACTAAATTTGCTAGAATTTGACCCCGAAATAGAATTTTCAATCATTATTGGACCAGGCTATGGTTTTCCTGATGAGCTTGACTCAATCATCAATACTCATCCTGTATGTAATGCAACGGTGCTAAGAAGTATTAATAACGTCTCAAAGGTCATGCTGGAAAGTGATTTTATAGTCACTTCGGCGGGCACAGCATTATTCGAAGCGATGTGTTTAGGTGTTCCTGTACTTGCATTGTTTCAAAACGACTCACAAAAAAAAGTATTCCGCGATTTTTTTATGACTAAAAACTATGAGGATATAGAAAGTTTGGGAATGTATATTAATATGGTGTATAATAACATAAGTGATTTTAATAAAAGAGTTCAAGAAATAAAACCTGGTCAAGGAAAAGATGATTTCATAAACGAAATACTAAAACTATGATTGTAGTAATTGGAGCATCAGGGTTCATAGGCGCATATTTAGTTGACGAGTTAATAAATAAAAAATATAAAGTTTTGGCTACTGGACGATCAGAAGCAGGGAAAAGTTTTTTTAAATCAAAGGGAGTTCGGTTCATCAACCTTGATATTACAAACAGTGATGATTTTAATAAGTTGCCCAAAACGAATATTGAAGCTGTTATTTTATTAGCTGCCTTATTACCAGCAAACGTTAAAGGGAATAGTAACCCACTAGAATACGCTCGTATCAATATTATTGGCACTCTAAATACTTTAGAATATTGTAAAAAAAATAATATCCGGAAAATAATTTCCACAACATCTTACGCTGACGTACAAAACATTTGGAAAAAAGATTACAAAATTTCAGAAAATAACGCTAGAAATTATCGATTAGTCGGAGATCACGCACCTTATGTAATATCCAAAAATTGTGCAACAGATTACATCCTCAACTATAACGAAGAGTACAACATGAAAGGTGCAATTTTCCGACTCCCACCAGTATATGGATATGGACCACATTCAGAAATATACGCAAACGGTAAATACTACAAATCAGGTTTCCAATCTTTCCTAGAGAAGGCAATAAAAGGTGATGATATCCAAATCTATGGTGACAAAAATGTAAAAAGAGACATAATATATGTTAAGGATGTAGCTAATGCTTTTATCGCAGCAATCAATAGTAATAGGGCAAGAGGTATCTATAATATTGCCTCTGGAAAATCTATTACCCTAGAAAATCAAGTAAAAAGCATAATAAAAGTGTTTTCTCCTTCAGATAGAAAATCCAAAATATTATTAATTAAAAATAGAAATAATATAAGCACTTCATATGCTTTCAATATTACTAAAGCAAAAACTGATTTTAATTTTAATCCTATGTACACCTTCAATAAATTACTAGTAGATTATAAAAAGGAAATGCAAAGCAAAAAATTTGAATTTCTCGTAGCTGATCGCAAGAAAAAATGACCAAAATAGTTATGGTGGTTGGTGCAGGCAAAATTCAAGTCCCTATAATAGAGGAATGTAAAAAACTTGGACATTACGTCATTGTAACTGATATCAATTTGAACGCACCAGGCATGAAACTTGCAGATGCTACATATAATATCGACACTCAAGATAATAAAGCAACTCTCGAAGTCGCAAAAAAAAATAAAATTAATGGCATCGTTACTACTTCAGATTATCCAGTTAGAACAGTTGCCTACGTTAACGAAAATCTAGGTCTTCAGGGTCTATCTCAAAAATCAGCCATAATCAGTACTAATAAATTTTTGCTAAGAGAAACCCTATCAGCGAATAATATTAGTTGTCCAAAGTATTGGATAATCAATGACTCATCGGATATTGACACAGTCTTTAAAAAAATTACATATCCTGTAATCGTAAAACCCGTTGATTCATCTGCAAGTCGAGGTGTATCAAAAGTCAATAATTTTAATGAATTAGTAAACGCACTAAATTTAGCGAAAACTTACAGTAAAAAAGGAGATGTACTTATCGAAGAATATTTAGTTGGACCAGAATATAGTGTTGAATCATTAACACAAAATGGTAGTACGACCATCGTAGCAATTACAGAGAAAACTACAGACAATAGTGATCGCTATTTTGTCGAAGTAAGACATCTGATTCCAGCGCAGATTAACAATATAGATAAAGAAAAAATCGAAGCACTTGTCAAAAAAACTATTAAATCTATAGGTCTCGATAACAGTGCGAGTCATACAGAACTAAAACTAACAAAAGATGGACCAATTATTATAGAAATAGGGGCGAGATTAGGCGGAGATTATATTACTTCTGATCTGGTACCCTTATCAACAGGCGTTAACATGCTTGACAATGCGATTAACATTTGTCTTGGTCAAAGCCTAAAAACGAAAGCAACAAAAAATAGATATGCAGGAGTTCAGTTTATTGATTCAGATAATTATGAAAAGATCAATAAATATTTAAATAAATTACAAGCTGAAGACGAATTTGTGCGATCTGAGTTGGGTGAATATAAAGTAGGCGAGCTAAGAAGTTCTCTAGACAGATTGGGCTATTATATTTGCGCGTCAGATAGTAGAGAAAAATTAATTAAAGCATTAAGATATTCGTCATAATATGATTAAAAAAAATAACGCTATATTTAAAGACTGCAACGTTTTTATTGTTGCAGAATTATCAGCAAATCATAATCAAAATTATGAATTAGCAGTAAAAACAATTGAAGAGATAGCAAGAACTGGAGCAGATGCTGTTAAGGTTCAAACATATACAGCAGATTCATTAGCACTTGATGTCGATAATAAATATTTTGGCCCTTTAAGAGATGGGTTATGGAAAGGTCAACGGAGATATGACTTATATACTATTGGTTCCATGCCATGGGAATGGCAGCCAAAACTAAAAAATATTGCTGAAGATTTGGGATTAATCTTTTTTTCTAGCCCATTTGATCGTGCGGCTGTCGATTTCTTGGCCAACATTGACGTCCCTTTATATAAAGTTGCATCCCCCGAGATTACCGATATCCCCCTGATCAAGTATATAGCTTCAAAGGGTAAGCCCATCATTTTTTCAAGTGGAATGGCAGAGGAAAAAGATCTAGAGTTAGCCTTTCAGGCAACAAAAGAACAGGGCAACAATGATTTCTCTCTCCTAAAATGTACTTCACAATATCCTGCCCCAATAGATCTAGCAAATTTAGCTACAATACCCGATATGAAACAAAAGTTTAATATTAAGGTTGGCGTATCAGACCATACATTGGGATCAATTGTCCCAGTAGTTGCTGTCAGTTTAGGCGCAACGATTGTTGAAAAACATTTTATTTTAGATAGACAATTAGGAGGACTAGACTCTCAATTTTCAATGGAGCCAAAAGAATTCAAGGATATGGTAGACAATGTTAGATCTGCCAAAAAAGCTCTTGGAATTGTCACCTATAAATTATCACAACAAAACCGAGATAGACGTAGATCATTATTTGTATCCGCTGACATAAAAAAAGGTCAAACATTAACAGCCGATAACATTAGATCTGTTCGACCAGGGTTTGGTCTACATCCAAAATACTATGATAAAGTTATCGGTAAAAAAGCCAAAAAATCATTAAAAATTGGGACGCCACTAAGTTTAGATCAAATTTCATAATTTTGATTGATATACTTGATATACTATTATAGTATGAAAATGCTCTCATTCTCCTCATACACTGCAATTTGGTTTTCATCATTTCCCGAAGCAATAATCGCCTACGAAATGCAAAGAAAAAATCATGAGGTAGTATATATTACCCCTGGTAAAGAATTTGCTGGCAAATCAAATATTATCAATGAAAATATATTGAGAAAGGAATTTTGCTTGAGTGGGTATCAGCTTGGGAGTGTACTGTCTTCTAGAGACAGACAAGAGATTCGCTCTATTATGAATAGAATCAACCAAAATAATTTTGAAAAACTCATTATTGATGGCATAAATATTGGTAAAATAGCTCTATATGAGGTTCTAATATCTAGTAAGAAGATCAATGCCCACTTCACTAAAGCTGAATGGCGGATGTGTCTCGCAGAAATACAAAGTACGCTAACTTCATTCTACGCCTGTAGAAAGATTCTCAAGAAAGAAAACCCAGATATCTTGATTGTATACAATGCTCTCTATTCAGTTAATCGGGTTTGGGTTGAGTATGCGAAGCTACATAGAATAACGCCTTACTTCCTAGCATGTGGAGGGAACTTGTCTGATATGTCAGACACAATCCTTATTGCCAAAAATCACTCAATTTACTACTCTAAACATTTAAAAAATCTATGGGCAAAATTTCAAAAAACTCCTATTTCTAAAAAGATGGTACAGTACGTTACAAATCACTATTTAGAATTACTTAAAGCGAAAAATCCGTTAGTCTACTCCTCACCCAGAAGTACAAACGAAGTAAATATCAGAAATTTCTTTAATATACGCGATAATCAAAAAATCTTAACAGCCACTATGAGTAGTTATGATGAGTTATTTTCTGCTCAATATACTGGAGCCTGGGACAAACCTAAGAATTCTATTTTTCATTCACAAGAAGAGTGGATAAGAAATCTTATTAAATACGTCCAAAATAGAAAGGATCTGTTTTTATTGATACGAGTTCATCCCAGAGAGTTTCCCAATAATCGAAATGCCAAAAAGTCAGAGCACATCAAAATCCTCAAATCTATCTTTTCAGACCTACCCCCCAACATCAAGGTTAATTGGCCTAGAGATTTAATATCAGTCTACGATCTAGCAGAAGTTACAAGTGTCTTTCTTAATGCCTGGTCTTCAGTTGGTGTCGAAATGAGTCTCTTGGGTATTCCTGTAGTAATCTATTCCGATGAATTAGTTTCTTATCCATCTAGTCTCAATTATTTAGCCAAAACCAAACAAGATTATTTCTCCCAAATAGAGTTAGCCCTAAAAGATGGGTGGAGTTATTCAAAAATCAAACAAACCTATAGATGGTTGGCTCTCAACTACGCACGAACCACACTTAAATACAGACAATCCGATAATAAATTATCGCAACAAACATCAATAGGTCAGACTGCTAATCTAAGTAATTATATCTACAGTATGTTTAGCCCAAAAATCAGAACAAACATTTCGCAAATACTTAGCTATCTCCCTATATTTGGCGTAGGCAATATACAACAAACAGATTGTCGCTCATACCTATCAGCTCGAGCCGACTTTACCAGCACAGAAAATATACTCAATCAATCTTTAAATTCGTTGGCAGACCTTGACACCAAATCACATATATCTACATCAGTTACACAGGAAGATCGCGCGATTCGTCAACAAGTCAAACAAATATATCATGCTCTCTATGGTAAGCAAACTAGTGATACTCATATTATCGGCGATAAGTTAAAATCTAACCTGAGACGACTGTTCTCATAAGTATGTTAAACAAATTCAAATTTATTACTAACTATCTAACGCGACTTTTCGACCCGAGTTGGCAATATTCCCAAAGATCATATTCCCAAGAAGGGGAGGACTTAATCTTACAAAATCTCTTTGGAGAACAAGAGCATGGATTTTATGTAGATATTGGGGCACATCACCCCTTCCGATTTTCCAATACATATCTTTTTTATAAACGGGGATGGCGTGGAATCAATATAGATGCAACTCCTGACAGTATGCGACTATTCCACAAGTACCGACATAGGGATATCAATCTAGAAATACCCGTCGCCAACAATACAAAATCCATGGATTACTATATCTTCGATGAACCAGCATTAAACAGCTTTTCTTATGAGTTATCTAATCATAGAGACAAGCATACTTCATACAAGATCAAGCAAGTTATTTCTCTAAAAGCAAGCAAATTAGCTACGATACTAAATCAGTATTTGCCTCAGGGGGCCATCATTGATTTCCTATCAATCGATGTAGAAGGTTATGAAACAGAAGTATTAAAGTCAAACGACTGGAATAAATACCGCCCCAGATATATCTTGATAGAAATACTAAATATTACTTTAGAAAAACTAGCAGAGAACAAGATCTCTAGATTTCTAAAAAAACTAGGCTATTCACAACTTGCAATTACTGGGAGAACTGTCGTATTTAGGTATGATGAATAAATATGAATATTCCAATCGTACTAATTATCTATCGTCGACCAGATCTAGTAAAACAATTAGTTAATTCTCTTCGCAAATTTAGACCTCAAAATATTTATGTTGTTGCTGATGGGCCTAAATCGGGCGAGGAGAACAGTCTCTGTGAGGAATCTCGATCAGCTATCGACTTAATCACCTGGCCGTGCAATATACACAAAGTTTATGCCAAGACTAATATGGGTCTAAGGAATAGGGTAGTAAGTGGCCTCAACTATGTATTTAAACGAGAAAAATGGGCAATTATTCTGGAAGATGATCTTGTCCTTGGCTCCAGCTTTTTGAAATATGCAGATTCACTCCTCAAAAAATACGAGAAAGACGAACGCATAATCGCGATTAATGGCAACAATTTCCTCTTTAACGAGACCTTAGTAAAAGATAGCTACTACTTTACTAAATATGTTCATTCTTGGGGATGGGCTACCTGGAAGCGTGCGTGGAAACTATTTGATGACAATATGACTAACTGGCCAGAAATCCGTGAGACAGATTTGTTAAAGAAGTCACTCAAAAGTCGGATATCTGCTTTGTACTGGAAAATGATCTTTGATATGGTTTATGCGGGCAATGTAGATTCTTGGGCATATCGTTGGACTTATTCGGCATTAATTAACCAAAAGCTTTGTGTCAATCCTAGATATAATCTCGTTTCAAATGTAGGATACGGGAAGGATGCTTCCCACACCAAATACAAAAGTCGCCTCCTTAACATGCCCATTAGAGAACTAACTTTCCCTCTCAAGCATCCCAAGCAAGTTGTTATCTCCGAAAAGCTCGACAAAATTATTGAAAGGTATTGTTATCTTACTCCCATAGTTGCGTTATCACTGTTAATCAAATCTATTCTAAGGATCAAAATATGACATCAGCAAATGATCTAACAACTCAAAAATTCTGGGAAAAGTATTGGAACTCAAAAAATCTTCTTCAAGAAGTACGCAATAATCACGAATTCGCCAATATTTTTCAACAATACCTAACTGGGAAAAAGTATCGGACTATGCTAGAAATAGGTGGATTCCCGGGATACTATGCCATCTATTTTGCAAAATATTGGGGATTCACGAGTACTCTCCTTGATTTTGTTATCAATAATCAACTGCTAACTAAACTGTTACAACTTAATAACTTAACCAACCAGCAAGTTAAAGTAATAAAAACCAATTTTTTCAAACACAAGGTTACCGAAAAATATGACCTAGTTTTTTCAAAGGGATTTATTGAGCATTTTGAAGATACTGAAGATGTAATTCGTCGTCACTGGCAATACGTGAGAAAAGGTGGAACTATGATCATAAATTTGCCAAACTTTATTGGTTTTAATGGTATATACCAACTAATACATGATCCAGCCAATCTCAACGCTCACAACCTTACCTCTATGGATATGGATCGGCTTAATAAAGCGGTTAAAACATTAAAGCCAAAGAAATACTTCGTAATCTACGGAGGGGGTGTCTTAGTCTGGCTAGAAAAATTAAATACCAAACCATTGATAACTCGCCTAACCACAAATTTCTTAGGTCTCTTGGGACTAGCTCTCTCCAAAATTGGAATTAGGGGACGTTTTGTCTCTCCTCATATCTTCATTATTGCCGAGAAATAATATGTCCACTAAACCCAAAATCCTCATAATTGGTACTGTAGATCAGCGAGGTGGTGCTGCAAGAATCGGTTGGGACATTGGTGAGGCCATGCGTAAGCGTGGTTATTGGGTCAAATACATCGTTGGCTATAAACAATCCAACTCGCCTCACGTCTATGAGCTAAAAAAACCTTGGTTAACCAATGCTCTCGATAAGCTGACTGGGAAAAATATTACAGGGTACTATAAACATCTGCGTTCCTTTTTCCTCGCGAATGATATCGACTTTGGTGCAACACAAGAAATTTTTTCCCACCCTTGGTACCAACAAGCGGACATCATTCATTTTCATAATCTTCATGGTAGTTATTTCCGCCTCTCTAATCTCCTTAAAATGGGAAAAGAAAAAAAATTAATTTGGACTCTACATGACATGTGGGCGATAAGCGGGAACTGTGTCTATACAAGTGATGAAAAAGTTTGGAGGCTGGGCCATGCCGCCAAAACCAGGCTTATGGAATACCCACCTATGCTCTGGAACAACGCAAAGTATCTCTGGAACAAAAAACGACAGATCTATCAGACATTAAAAATAAAAATTGTGACTCCCTCCAAATGGCTTAAAGACATTGTCGGTGACAAAAGCATTCTCTCAAATCAATCAGTAAGTCTAATTCATAATGGCATCGAAGTGGATACGTTCTATCCCCACAACCAGTCCACTGTCAGAAATGAGCTCAACCTTCCACTTGATAAGAAAGTGGTAGTATTTGTAGCTCAAGGGGGAATTCACGAACCCAGGAAAGGTTGGCAGTATATTGATCAGATTATTCATGATAAGGAATTAATAGACACAATATTCCTTTGTATTGGAGGTGGAGGATCTGATACTAGTGATGAACCAAATGTGAAATATATCCCCTATATCACTAATAAAAAAACTCTTGCACAATATTATGCCGCCGCAGATGCCTTCCTCTTTACCTCTCTTGCCGAAAACTGCCCATTGGTAGTGCTCGAATCTATGTCATGTGGCACTCCTACTGTGAGTTTTGATGTTGGTGGAGTCAAAGAACTAGTCTCACACAAAATTAACGGTTACATTGCCAAATATCTAGATGTCATTGATTTAGTCCGCGGTCTCAAATATATACTCAACTTATCATCTGGTGACAAATCCAAAATGAGAAAGAATAATCGCAATCAAGTAGTTTCTAAATTCTCGACCAGTATAATGGCTGATAGCTATCAAAAGTTATACGAAAGCCTATGATTAAACAAATTCGCAAGCAACTAGCAGCCTTACTCGACCCGATCAATCCCCACGATTTATTCAAGAAATATTTACCCGTTAGCAACGTTTATGGATTAGATCGCGGTAAGTCAGTTGACCGTTGGTATATTGAGGAATTTATGTTTGAGAATAGGAATTACATTAAAGGAAAAACCTTAGAGATCCTAGATCGAGACTACACCAGAAAATACGGTAAAGATAAAGTAATTACTTCTCACATATTAGATATTGATAAAGACAATAAACATGCCGACATTTACGGAGATCTTCGCAATCTAAAGAATATAATCAAAAATAATACTTACGATTGCATAATTTTGACTCAAGTATTGCAGTATATTGACGAACCAGTTGCTGCCATTAAAGAATGTCATCGTATTCTCAAACCCGGTGGGGTGATACTCGCTACTATGCCTACGATCTGTCGTGTCGATTGTGTTGCTGGAGATGCAGGTGATTATTGGCGCTTTACCAGAGCAGGTAGTGAGCATCTCTTTTGTAAAGTATTTCCCAAGCAAAATATTGAGGTTAAAGCCCGGGGAAATATCTTAACTGGTATGGGTTTTTGGGTTGGTCTATCTCAATCAGACTACAAAAAAGAAGATTTTACCCAAAACGATCCCAATTTCCCCTGCCTCATTACTGTGAGGGCTCGCAAATGATCTTCAAAATGTATCTCGAAAAATTTTTTCGTAGGTTATCCCCGCGAGCCACTGTCTTAATTTATCACCGAGTTGCTAATGTTACAGACGATCCACATCTTCTCTCAGTGAGTGTAAAAAAATTTGAAGCTCAAATTAAATATCTTAGCCAAAATTTCCACCTTGTTAACTTAGCTGAAATCAGCAATAAGCATAATCTTCTTAGCAAGGATAAAGAAAATATTGCAATAACTTTCGATGATGGATATCAAGACAATTACTATAATGCGTTGCCAATCTTAAAGAAATACAATGCTCCAGCCACAATCTTTGTCGCGACCAATATGATCAATAGTAATAAACCCTACTATTGGGAAGAGCAGACAAGGCCTGTCGATCGAGGTAAATGTATGACTGTTAATCAACTCAAAAAAATCGACCAGGAACCTCTTATTACTATTGGTGCTCACACACGCAGTCATCCTCGACTAATTAAACTGAGTCCTGCTCAACAATCCCAAGAAATCAGTGGTTCAAAAACAGATCTTGAAAAAATTCTTAATCATCCAGTAGACTCATTTTCTTATCCTTTTGGGGGATATTCAGATATTTCTAGTCAAACAATTAATATTGTAAGACAATCTGGATTTAAATTTGCCGTTGCCAATTGGTCTGGCAACATGACTATATTCGAAAATATTTATACTATTCCCCGCATTATTATTCGTAACTGGGATCTCAAAACCTTCGTTAAATATCTCCACGGGAAAATATGATCCTAGTAACTGGCGGCTGTGGGTATATTGGTAGCCACATAGTCAAAGCATTATCTGAAAGTGGTGAGAAAGTGATAGTCTACGACAATTTGTCTTATGGCAGCGCAGATTCACTCCTCCACAAGGAACCTCTGATTATCGGAGATATCACAAATCTATTATCTCTTGAGCAAGTATTTTCGGAGCATAGGATCGAGTGTGTGATTCACTGTGCTGCCCTAGTGAATGCTGCCGAATCCAATAGCAAAGCAAATGAATACCGCCAAGTTAACGAAAAAGGATCTGCCAATGTTTGGAGTGCCGCTCAAAAAGCCGGTGTCAAATACATGTTGTATGCCAGCTCTGCTGCCGTCTATGGCACCCCAGCTAGCCAAGCTCCCCTCCTAGAGAGTACTCTCACCCATCCCATCAATGTATACCCACATTCCCCAGGTTTGCTAATTTAGCGATTTGACAGCATCGCTGATTTGTAGTCTCATAGTGAGTATGCCCAACATACTCACTCCCACTCAAATCACATCACTACGCATTGCTCA
>Ga0172371_10005562_pt1 | contig 18637 bp, 20 predicted proteins | sample Lak12m_FD_114543 | JGI IMG/M metagenome (GOLD analysis project Ga0172371, IMG submission 114543) | Freshwater microbial communities from Kabuno Bay, South-Kivu, Congo - kab_022012_12m | ecosystem: Environmental > Aquatic > Freshwater > Lake | place: Democratic Republic of the Congo: South-Kivu...
AATCAGTTTCAGATGTTTGGTCTTCTCAATATGTTCACCGGAGGAGCTTTGGATAATCTTTCTCTGGTTATGTTGGGCTTAGGGCCTTATATTACCGCTACCATTATCTTTCAGCTTTTAACGATGATTTTTCCCCAATTGGAGAAGATATATAAGGAAGAAGGGGAGGCAGGCAGGCAGAAATTCAATCAGTATTGTAGAATAGCCACCGTTCCCTTGGCAGCCCTTCAGGGATACGCCATGCTCGCTCTTTTTCAGCGCCAGGGCGTGATAAGCGGTTTAACTCCGTCTCTTCTTGCCACTTCAATTTTGACCATAACTGCCGGCAGTTTGTTTTTGATGTGGTTGGGAGAGATTATTTCTGAGAAAGGAATTGGTAACGGAGTCTCTCTTTTGATTTTTGCAGGTATTATCGCTGATTTCCCGAACAGTCTCCGCCAGTTGGCCGTCCAAATACAGACGGCAGGAGCTTCTCAGATTCCAAACGTCATAATCTTTTTTGCCATGTCTCTTGCGATTATTGCCGGGGTTGTTTTGGTGAACGAAGCCCGGCGTAATATTCCGGTTTCCTATGCGAAAAGGGTGAGGGGACAGAAAATGTATGGAGGCGTTTCCACTTACCTGCCTTTGAATATTAATCCGGCAGGAGTTATCCCTATCATATTTGCCATGTCAATTCTGCTTATCCCTTCAATGATAGCCAGTTTTTTGGGAGGATCTTCGGGCCAGGTCGGAGCTATTGCCCAAAGCGTAAGTAATTTTTTGCAGAATACTTGGATTAACGGAATATTGTATTTTGCTTTGGTGGTTCTGTTTACTTATTTCTATACGGCTGTTACCTTTGATCCTAAAGCTATTTCTCAGAATCTTCAGAAAATGGGAGGGTTTGTGCCGGGCATAAGACCGGGAGAGAGTACGGCTAACTTCATGTATTTTATCTTGAACAGGGTTTTACTTATTGGGGCCTTGTTCTTGGGGTTGATTGCCGTTTTGCCTTCCATTGTCCAGGGGGTAACCAATATACAGCAATTTAGCTTTTTGGTTGGAGGAACCTCTTTGCTTATCGTGGTCTCCGTAGTTTTGGAAACCATTCGCCAGATTAAATCTCAACTGCAAATGAGAGAATACGAAACATTTTGAAGTTTTTATTATGAAAAAATGTTCTAAATTAGCGGTTATTATTATCGGGCCGCCGGGGTCAGGTAAAGGGACTCAGGCTGAGCTTTTATCTGAAAGACTGAATATCTATCATTTGGAAACCAGCAAAATTATTGAAAGCAATTTAGATTGTGCAGGTAAAAACGATTTTGTTTCAGTAAAGGGTAAAAAATATTTTCTCTTAGAGGAGAAAAAATTGAGAGAGAGGGGGATATTGATGAGTCCTCCTTTGATTGCTTTCTGGATAAAGAATAAAATTATTGGGCTAAATAAAGAGGGAAAAGGAATAGTCACCTGCGGTTCTCCCAGAACTCTATACGAAGGGAAAGAAGTAATCCCTCTTTTAAAAAAGTTGTATGGGACAAATAATATAAGGGTAATTTCCATTAAATTAAGTTCTGAAGAATCTATTAAAAGAAATTCTCACCGAAAAGCCTGCGAATTGATGCGTCATCCTATTCTATATTCCGAAGAGACTATCGGCCTGAAACATTGTCCGATTGACGGTTCAGAATTATTGTTCCGCAAGGATGATACGCCAGAAACCATTAAAATCAGATTGAGGGAATATGAAGAGAGGACATACCCATTGATAGGCTATTTTAAAAAACAGGGATTAAAGATAAAGGAGATTAATGGAGAGCAATCCGTTGCAGAAGTTTTTTCGGATATTTTAAAGGTTTTTAAATGATATCAATTAAAACCAGAAAAGAAATTGAAATAATGACAGAAGGGGGCAAGATTCTGGCCAAGATTATGGAAGAGCTGGGAAAGAGAGTGGAGCCGGGAATTTCCACCAAAGAGTTGGACAGGGTCGCAGAAGACCTTGTTTTAAAGTATGGCGGCAAATGCTCTTTCAAAGACTATAACGTTGCAGATGACAGCGCTCCTGAAAAAGCCTATCCTGCCTGCCTATGTACTTCAATAAATGATGAAATCGTTCACGCTGTTCCTTCTGGTAGAAAATTGAAAGAGGGAGATATTATCTCTCTGGATATCGGCATATTTTATAAGGGGTTTCATACCGACATGGCCAAAACTTTCCCTGTTTCAAAGATAAAGCCAGAAACCCAAAGGTTAATTGATGTTACGGAAAAGGCTTTGGAAATAGGCATTGAGAAAGTTAAACCAGGAAATAAGATAGGCGACATCAGCAGGGCTGTTCAGAAATATGTTGAAAGCAGGGGATTTGGGGTTGTTCGCGAGCTTTGCGGGCATGGAATCGGCAAGGAACTTCATGAAGCGCCGGAGATCCTAAATTCCGTTTCTTTTGATAAAGAGACGGTAGACAAGGTTAAATTTTCAGGAGATGCCAACGTCGTATTAAAAGAAGGCATGGTTTTATGCATAGAGCCTATGGTTACGGTTGGCAGCTGGAGGTTAAAAAAATCAAGGGATGAGCACGGCTGGATTACAAAAGACGGCTCTTTGTCCTGTCATTTTGAACATACTATTGCTGTTACGAAAGGGGGGTATCAGATATTGACTTTGGCTCAAAGTGCTTTATAATCCAACCAGGCGTCATTAAAAATTTGATAAGGAGTGTTTCATGAGTTTTGAGTTGACGATAGTTTTAATCATTGCCATATTCCTCGTGCTGTTTGTCGCATTGGTCAAGGTCTTCAGAACTGACCTTCGCAACACGGCAATCCTCTGTGCCATTTGTATTTTAGTGTTCGTATCTTGCTATATTCTTATCCGTTTTTCGATGGAGCCGGTAATCCAAGCAGGGGTTTCAGCCTTTTGACTGAATACCCTATTTTTTTTGCTTAATTTGTTGTAAAATAGCCTAATATGTATCTATCCGTAATTATTCCGGCTTATAACGAGGAAAAACGTCTGCCAGGGACTCTTGCAGATATTGATAATTATTTGAAAAGTCAGAATTATGACTATGAGATTTTGGTTGTTGAGAACGGATCTACCGATAAGACTGCAGAAATTGTTAAAAAGCTAGCCATTCAGATTAAAGGGCTGAGATTGATTGAGGGTTCAAACAAGGGAGGCAAGGGATCTGCTGTGAAGAGAGGTATGCTGGAGGCCTCCGGGGATTACAGAATATTCACCGATGCTGATAACTCAACGACCATAGATCAGGTTGAAAAAATGTGGCCTGCGTTTAAGGCCGGCTTTGACATTGTTATAGGTTCCAGAGATATTAAAGGAGCTGTTTTGAATCCTCCCCAGCCTTGGTTGAGACAGTTTATCCTTGGCGATGGATTCAAATTATACAGGAAACTGGTCCTTGGTTTATGGAATTTGGAGGATACTCAATGCGGGTTTAAGGGATTTTCCAAAAGAGCTGCTGAGAATATTTTTCCGAAATCAGTCATTTCTCATTTCTCTTTCGATCCTGAAATTTTGATTATCGGAGAAAGAATGGGATATAAAATAAAAGAGGTCCCTGTTATTTGGAAAAATGATTTGGGAAGCAAAGTAAAACCCAGCTCAATGATCAGTATGGCTTTTGATTTGTTGAAAATAAGATTTCGTTTAATGTTTTCAAGAAATCTTGTTTCTTCGAAATAAGGTTAAATTTATAGCGTCGCCCGGGAAAAATTCGGATTTTAACCCGGAGATGAGAGGGCGACGATATGTCGTCCTCCCTCGGGGAAACCTCGCCCCTTGGGGCGGGGAGGACGTCATTAAAAGGGATATATGATTCCCGCCAGCGGAGCCCTGTAAATTTTTAGTGAAAAATTTATGGTAAAAAAAAGCAAGAATAAAAAATTTAGCTTTCCGTCTGAACTTAGGCTTGATTTGGTCTCTAAAGACTGGGTTGTGATTGCTACGGGTCGCGCCAAGAGGCCGGAGATTTTTAAAAAGGAAAGAAGGGAAAAGGGCAAGATAAGCAAGAAAGAATGTCCTTTTTGCAGACCGGGAAAGGTTGGAAAACCGATAGCTGTTTATGTTTCGGGTAAAAAGATAAAAGGAGACAAGATTCCTTCTGGTTGGACTACTATGGTTATACCGAATAAGTTTCCTGCCTTTTTACCTCACCCTGATTTGGACGAGGAGACTGAGGGGAATCTCTATAAAAAGATGAATGCGGTCGGGTTTTGCGAACTAGTTTTAACCAGAGACCACCAGAAATCTTTAGCTCTTTTGCCGGTAAATAAAGTTAAAGAGGTGATAGACAGCTATCAGGACAGGTATCTGGATTTGATGGATAAAAAACTGGTAAATTATATTTCAATTTTCCATAACCACGGAGTAGAGGCCGGAGCTTCCCAGCCCCATCCTCACTCTCAGATAATAACCACTCCTTTGGTTGACGTTGACCTTCAAAAATCCCTTTCGAACTCAGAGAAGTATTTCAAGAAAGGTAGGAAATGTATTTATTGCGAAATGAATAATTTGGAAAACAAATTCAAAAAGAGAATCGTCTTTGAGAACAAGGATTTTTCAGCCGTGTGTCCTTTTGCTTCAAAGGCGGCTTTTGAAGTCATTATTTCTCCGAAACATCACTTAAGCAATTTTGAAAGAATTACCGAAAACGAAAAGTGGAGTTTGGCCGAAGCTTTGCATGCCGTGTTGAATAAGATTTACAAGGCTCTTAACGATCCTCCCTATAACTTTTATCTTCATGCGGCTCCTTGCGACGGCAAAGATTATTCCCATTATCACTGGCACTGGACTATTTTACCTAAGACCGGAACCTGGGCAGGGTTTGAAATAGGTACAAGAATGGAAATATCCACTATTGAGCCTGAAAAAGCGGCAGAATATCTGAAAAAACAATGAAGCCACTAATTGTTGCCAATTGGAAAATGAATCCCGGGACTTTAGCTGAAGCTGAACAGCTTTTCAATTCTGTAGCCGAAGGAGTAAAGGACATCAAAGACGCAGAAGTTGTGGTATGTCCTCCCTATATTTATTTCTCAATTTTTAATTCGTCTCTTTTAAAAGATATTAAAATCGGAGCTCAAAATTCTTTTTGGGAAGAAAAGGGGGCTTTTACGGGAGAGATTTCGCTTACAATGCTTAAGGGGTTTGGGATAGAGTATGTTATTATCGGACATTCGGAGCGAAGAAAGCATTTAGGAGAAACGGATGAAATGATAAATAAGAAGATTATATCTGTTTTGAAGGAAGGGTTAAAACCTATTCTCTGTATTGATAATATGGCTCAGCTCAAAAAAGACTTAGCAGACATCAAGAGGGAGGAATTTAGGAAAATAATCGTAGCTTTCGAGCCTATTTCCGCCATCGGCACGGGGAACCCTTATGACTTGGAGGGGGCGGAAAAGATGAGAAATTTAATTAAAAGTGTTTTAGAAGAAGAAACTTCCATTATATACGGCGGCAGCGTCAATTCTCAAAATGCTGAAGGGTTTGTGAAAAAGGCTGGTTTTCAGGGGCTTTTGATCGGCGGAGCTTCTTTAAACCCCAAGGAATTTATTAGAATCGTAGATTCTTTCGGGAAGAATTGATTTTTATTCTGTCTTCTGATAGGTTAAATAATCTATGGAGAAATTTTTAGAAGGTAATTTTTTTAATCCCACTAGAGGGGATTTAAAATTTAATGAAGTCATCGGAGAAATAATCGCCTATATCTTAGAGAAACCGGAAATGTTTTATGATGTTATAGTTGGCTGCGATTCTTCTTCGTCTGAAGATCCCCATTTCCCGGTGGCAGTTGTTGTTTTAAGGGTAGGGGAAGGGGGAAGATTTTTTTTGAAGAAAATATATTATCAAAATCGTAAGTTCTATAACTTTAAGCAGAGAATACTGGAAGAGGTGTTGTTGTCTTGCGAGTTTGCGTTGTATTTAAGGGAGAAATTAGATAACGCGGTAAATAGTTTATCTCCTCTGCCAAAGTATCAATTTCGCTATATCCATGCTGATGTCGGTGAAAAAGGAGCTACCTGCGACATGATAAAGGAAGTGACGGGCTTAATTAAGGGGAACGGGTTTGAGCCCCAGATAAAGCCTTTTTCTTTTGCAGCTTCAGTGGTGGCTGACAGATATACATAGGTTTTTTAAGATTTTTTCGTTTTTTTGCCGGGGGCTGCCCCGGTATTTTTATTTTATAGTTTTTCGTCTATAATATATAAAGATGAATTCAAGAGAATTGAGATTAAGGTTTTTGTCTTTTTTTGAGAAAAACGGGCACAAAATAGTGCCTTCTTCTTCGTTGCTTCCGACTGACCCGTCGGTTCTTTTTACTACTGCCGGAATGCAGCAGTTCAAACCCTATTATCTGGGTGAGAAATCTCCTTACGGCAAGAATACGGCTTCCTGCCAGAAATGTTTGAGAATATCTGATATTGACGAAGTGGGAGACGAAAGACATCTGACTTTTTTTGAAATGCTGGGAAATTTTTCTTTCGGCGGATATCAAAAAGAAGAAGCTATAAAGCTAGCAAAGGAATTTTTGGATTTCGTTGATATAGAAATAGAATACGTGACTGTTTTTTCGGGAGACAAGGAGGTTTCAAAGGATGAGGAATCGGCTAAAATATGGCAGAAGTTGGGATTTTCAGAAAAAGAGGGGACTCTTAAGTTTTGTGGCAGGGAAGATAATTTTTGGGGGCCTACGGGAGAAGAGGGGCCCTGCGGGCCGACTACTGAAATATACTCTCAAGGGATTGAAGTTTGGAATATAGTTTTTAATCAGTATTACTGCCATAAAGATAAAAGCCTGACGGAATTGCCTTTATTTGGAGTAGATACGGGTATGGGGCTGGAAAGATTGGCAAAAGTTTCTCAGAATGTTCCTACTGTTTTTGAGACGGATTTATTTGAATTAATAATGAAAGAGATAAGGGGAGAGGATCTAAAGACAAGAAGGATTATTGCCGATCATGCAAAGAGTGCGGTATTTTTAGCTTCAGAAGGTGTTTTGCCTTCTAATTTAGAAAGGGGATATATTTTAAGAAGATTGATAAGGAGAGCGATAAGGTACGGTAAATTACTTAATTTATCTCAGGATTTTTTGATTCCTCTGGCTAAAAAAGTCATTGAAATTTATAAAGATATTTATCCTGAAGTTTTATTAAAGGAAAAAGAGATTATAGGCATTATTAAAGGGGAAGAAGAGAAATTTGAAAAAGCTCTAGAAGAGGGATCGAAACAATTAGATAAAGAAATCGCATCCGGTCGGGGTGTTACAGGACCGGTAGCGTTTGATATTTATCAGACATACGGTCTGCCCTTAGAAATGATAAAAGAAATAATCTCTAAAAAAAATATAGAGCTTAAAAATCCAGAAGAGTTTTCGATCCTACTAAAGAAACATCAAGACCTTTCCCGCACGGCTTCAGCTGGTATGTTTAAGGGCGGGCTGGTAGACGGCAGCGAACAGGCCGTAAAGTATCATACTGTAAATCATCTGTTATTGGCTGCTTTGAAGGAAATACTGGGAGAACATGTTTTACAGAGGGGCAGCAATATCACGGCTGAAAGGCTGAGGTTTGACTTTTTTCATCCTGAAAAAATGACAGAAGATGAATTAAAGAGGGTAGAGGATCTGGTAAACGAGAATATTAAAGAAGGTTTGCCCGTAATATGCGAAGAAATGGAGTTTACCAAGGCAAAGGAGGTCGGGGCTACCGGGGTTTTTGAGAGTAAATACGGAGAAAGGGTGAAGGTATATAGTATAGGGAATTTTTCAAAGGAGATATGCGGAGGCCCTCATGTTAATAACACTTCCGAATTGGGTCATTTCAGGATTCTAAAAGAGGAATCTTCCAGTTCGGGCATAAGAAGAATTAGGGCAATCTTAGAATAATTTGATATAATAGGCTATTATGGTTCAAAAAATAATTGATATCATACCGCCAGGTAAAAATGAGCCGACTCCTGTTTTGCAGCCAAAAGTTGAAGTAAGTCAGATTTCTCAGATAGGGGAAGACAGGGTGGTTCACAAGCCCATAGAGAGAAAATCATTTTCTGCTCCGGCCGAGGAAAAAGAAATTAAATTTTCGCTTCCTAAAGCTCCCCAGAAAAGGACTTCGGTTTTGATTTTGTCTTTGCTGGTTTTAATAATCGTGGGAGCGGGTTGCTACTTCAGCTTATCAAAGGCGGATATTTATATATGGCCAGAGACTGAAATTAAGAATTTTGAGATAAAAGCGACCGTAGACAAATCGGTAATCGATATAAATGTTTCCGATAAGCTCATACCCGGCAGGATTTTTGAGGCGGATAAAATTGTTTTGGAAGAATTTTCTTCCACGGGAAAAATTACAAAAGAGGTTAAGGCAGAGGGGATTATCCGAGTCTATAATAATTATTCTTCTTCTCCGCAGATTTTGATAATTAACACCCGCTTCATGTCGGTTGAAGGGAAATTGTTTAGATCTTTGGAAAGAATAACCGTTCCTGGCGCTACCGTAGAAAAAGGCAAAGTTGTCACTCCCGGCTATGTTGATGCCAAAGTAAGGGCTGATAAGGCTGGTCCGGAATATAACATAGGAGCTTCTACTTTTTCCATTCCCGGGTTTGTCGGGACTGACAAATACACCAAGTTTTATGGTAAATCTACCGAATCTATGACAGGAGGAGAAGCGCAGGAGGCTCCTCAGGTAACGTCAGAAGATCTGGAAAAAGCAAAAATTTCTGTTACTGATCAGGCTATAAAAGAGTGTGAAGACGCGATAAAATCAGAAATTACCCAAGGTTTCATATTGCCGGATAAATCTTTGAAGACTAGCGTAGTTGAATCTTTTTCCTTAGCCAATCTAAAAGCAGAATTGGAAAAGTTCAGTTATCAGGTTAAAGCTCATTCCTCGGCTTTAGCTTTTAATAAATCGGATATGGATAATTTTGTTAAGGCGTTTATCAATCAGCAGATTCCCCAAAATAAGAATATTAATGAAGAAAGCCTGGAAATAAATTATTCTGTGGATGAAGTGGATTTTGATGCCGGTAAAATCGCAATTTCCATACAGGCCAGAGCTAAAATTTATTCCGGGGTGAATGAGAATTCCTTAAAAGAGGGGTTGGTCGGTAAAAACTTGGCTGAAACAAAGATATTCCTTGAAAACCAGCCTCAGACGGTAAAAAGTGAGGTTAAATTCTGGCCTTTTTGGGTAAAAAGAGTGCCTAAGGACCTGGACAGGGTTTATCTGCAGCTGAGGTTTGACTAGTTTTACGTTCTCTGCTAATATATAATTTGTAATCGTTTAATTAATGAATCAAAACAAATCAACGATAAGGAAGTTGGGCCAGGTTATTGAGACGCTGCCAAGCACCAGTTTTAAGGTGAAAATGGATGACGGCACAGAGGCTTTATGCCATCTCGCCGGGAAAATGCGTATTCACAGGATCAAGATCTTGGCCGGGGACAGAGTGACCGTTGAGATGAGCCCTTATGATGAAAAAAGGGGCAGGATAATTTACAGGGGAAGATAAAGATATGAAAGTCAGACCATCGGTTAAAAAAATTTGCAACAATTGCCAAATCGTCCGAAGAAAAGGACGAATTTATGTAATTTGTAAGAATCCTAAACACAAGCAGAGACAGGGATAGAAACTATGCCACGTATTGCAGGTATAAACATACCGGAAAACAAACAAATAGACGTTGCCTTAACCTATATCTATGGAGTAGGCTTGGCTTTGAGCAAGAAGGTTTTGACAGAAGCTAAGGTAAATCCGACCACAAGAGCTAAAAATTTGACGGCAGATGAAATAAACAGGCTCAAAGATATTATTGAAAAGAACTACAAAATCGAAGGAGAATTAAGAAGGCAGATAATGATGAATATCAAGAGATTAAAAGACATCGGTTCCTGGAGAGGACATCGCCATATCAAGGGTCTCCCTGTCAGAGGTCAGAGAACAAAGACTAACACCAGAACCGTCAGGGGAAATGTAAGAAAGACGGTAGGTTCTGGCAGAAAACCGGCAGCCAGCCCGACATAATCTAAAATTATACCTCTAGGGATAATTTTTCGCTACGTTCAAAATTATGGGAAAGAAACACGTTATAATTCAAAGTCAGGAAGAATTAATAAAAGAAGGTGAGAAAATAGAGTCAAAAGTACAAAAAGAAGTCAAAGAAACATCTCACAGGCTGAAAGAAGGCAGGATATATATTTTTTCTTCTTACAACAATACTATAATGACCTTGTCAGACCAGAAAGGGAATGTTTTGCATTGGAAGTCGGCAGGCCAGTTGGGCTTTAAAGGTTCAAAAAAGTCCACTCCTTTTGCCGCTTCAAAAGTGGCAGAAGCCGTAGTCCAGGTTGCCAAAAAAATGGGGATTGAGAAGATAAGCATTTTTGTCAAAGGAATAGGCTCTGGCAGAGAGTCGGCCTTAAGATCAGTTGCCGCTCACGGTTTAGAAATAATTTCAATTAAGGACGTCACTCCCGTTCCTCATAACGGCTGTCGTCCGCGAAAAGTTAGAAGAGTGTAATAATTATGATTCCCGCCAGCGGGGCCCTGTAAATTTTCATTTCATTCAAATTTATGGATACTTCAAAGTGTAAAAGATGCAGAAGGTTAGGAGTTAAACTTTTTTTAAGAGGGGATCGTTGCACGTCTCCAAAATGTGCAATGATAAAGAGAGCTTATCCGCCCGGGAAAAAAAGCAAGAGAAGGAGTTCTCATTTTTCTGAATATGCCAAGGAACTGAGGGATAAACAGATATTGAGAGCCTGGTACCATTTGGGAGAAGCTCAATTCAGGAAATATGTTAAAAGCGTTTTGAAAAAACAGCACAAAGTTGAGGATGCGGCTTCTCTATTGGTTAAGATTTTAGAAAGTCGTTTGGATAACGTAGTTTTTCGTCTTGGATTTGCCGTTTCCCGAGCTCAGGCCAGACAGCAGGTAAGTTACGGACATTTTATGGTTAATAAAAAACCTATTGATGTTCCCAGTTTTATGGTTAAAAAAGGAGATAAGATTTCTTTAAAACCATCTTCTGTTAAAAAACCGTCTTTCCAAAATATCAAGGCTTATTTGAAGAAACACAAGGCTCCAGAATGGCTTGAATTGGATGCAGAGAATATGGAAGCAGAAGTTGTCGGCCAGCCTTCTTTGGAAGAGGCCGCGCCTCCTGTCGAAATATCTTCAATTTTTGAATTTTATTCGAGGTAATAAGAACCTGCGTGGCAGAACCTTGATTCTCGCTACGCTCGAAATAATAATAAATAAAAATATGATACCATTACCACTTCAGCCAAAAGTCGCCAAAAAAGAAAAGAACAAAGCTCTATTTGAAATAGAGGCTTTATACCCGGGATATGGCGTTACAATAGGGAACACCTTGAGACGCGTTTTGCTTTCCTCTCTGGAGGGAGCTGCTATAACCCAGGTGAAAATTAAAAATGTTCCTCATGAGTTTTCGGCTGTTCCTGGTATTCTGGAAGATACGGTCATAATGATGCTTAATTTGAAGCAGTTAAGGTTCCATCTTTTTGGAAATGAACCCCAAAAGGCGAGGTTGTCTGTAAAGGGCGAGAGAGAAGTTAAGGGGAAAGATTTCCAGTTACCAAGCCAAGTTGAGCTTATTAACCCTGATTGTCATATTGCCACTTTAACCGGCAGATCGTCTGAATTGGAGATAGAAGTTTTAATTGAAAGAGGAGTGGGATATCAGCCGAGAGATGCCAGAAAAAAGGTTGTAGGAGCTAATCAGGAGAAGCTGGAAATAGGAGTTATTCCCGTTGATGCTATTTTCACTCCAATAAAAAAAGTTTCTTTCAAGGTTGAGAATATGCGTGTTGGCGAGAGAACTGATTTTGACAGATTATTCTTGGAAATCGAGACAGACGGCACTGTTCAGCCGGAGGTTGCTTTTTTCCAGGCTTCAGATATTTTAGTGAAACATTTTTCTTTGCTTTCAGAAGCTTTCAGAAAGGACGAAGAAAAAGCTGAAGCTGCAGAGCCCGTTGTCAAAAAAGAAAAGAAGAAATCAAAAGAGAAAAAGGTTTCCCGCAAAAAACATGAGAAAAAGAAAAAAGGGAAGAAAACTAAGTAGGGAAAGCGGTCAAAGAAGAGCACTTCTGCGCTCAATAGCCAGCGCTCTTTTTCTGGTTGGGAAAATCAGGACTACCGAGGCCAAAGCCAAAGAAATAGTTTCCTTTGTTGATAAGAGGATTACCATAGCTAAAAAGGGCGGTTTAAAGGCAAAAAGATTGCTCGGAGGAGATTTTACTCCAAAAGTGGTTAAGAAGCTGGTTAATGATATTGCTCCAAAGTATCCTGAAAGAAAAGGGGGATATACCAGGATTATTAAGCTGGGACCTAGAAAGCAGGACGGAGCAAGGACAGCCATAATTGAGCTTGTTAAATAGTTAATATGATTACCGCCAGCGGGGCTCTGGAAATTTTTATCAAAAATTTATGGAAAAGATTCAAAGAAAAAAACATACAATAGATGCGACAGATAAGGTTCTGGGAAGGTTAGCCGTGGAAATTACGGTGCTGCTTCGTGGCAAAGGTAAGGCGAATTTTTACCCCTATAAGAATATGGGGGATTTTGTCGAGGTCAAAAATGTCGATAAAATGAGGGTCACCGGCAGAAAGATGGACCAGAAGAAGTATTTTCGTCATTCAGAATATTTGGGCGGAGTCAAAGAGACCCCTCTCAAATTTTTATTTGAGAAAAGGCCAGATGAGGTTCTAAGGAGGGCGGTTTACGGAATGCTTCCTAAAAATAAGCTGAGAAGCGAAGCGATAAAAAGATTGAAATTTACTAAGTAATTTGTAGCGATAGCGTTTAATTTACGGAATAATTTATATGCCAAAAGCTAAAGTAAAAACTAAAAAACCCCAAGTTGTTAAAAAGCCGGTTAAGGAAACTTCCAAAAAGGCTGAGAAGGCGGTTTCAGCAGGAAAGCAGGAAAAGTATTTTGAGGCAGTAGGAAGAAGGAAAACTGCCATAGCCAGGGTCCGTATTTTTGCCAAGAAAGGAGCCAGTTTTTCTGACGAGTCAGGAAATTTAAAAATGGAATTCAGCGATTTTATAATAAACGGAAAGCCGATTAATAATTATTTTACTTCTTTTGATCTCCAGCAGATAGTGAAAGTTGCCCTTGAGAAAATGAATTGTCTGGGTAAATTTTCTGTCTCGGTCAAAGTGAAAGGGGGAGGATTTCACGCTCAGGCAGAAGCTGTCCGTCATGGGATATCCAGAGCTCTAGTTATATTCAACCAGGATTTCAGAAGAAGATTAAAAAAAGCCGGATTCTTAACAAGAGATCCAAGGATGAGAGAGAGAAAGAAGTTCGGGTTAAAGAGAGCGAGAAGGGCTCCTCAGTGGAAGAAACGTTAAAAATCGTTTTGTCTTAGTTTGCTTTTAAATTATCACTATGCTGAAAGAGCTCATAGACCAATTCTTTTTGGACAGGGAATCGAATAGAGAACAGCACCATTTTTATATTACCGACGCAGGCAAATGCGCTCGGGCTATTTTTTTTAAATTTAAGAATGTTCCTCGGGAGAAAATGACAGCAGAAGTCTTGAGGATGCTTGACCACGGAGATTATGTACAAATGCACATTTTAAACTGCCTTTTCGGTTTAGGGGTTGTCAGGGCTTCTGAGATCAAGATTCCTCCCCAGGAGATAATTTCAGGCAGGGCTGATGCCATTATCACCCTTGCTAATGAACTTTACGTGGTTGATTTTAAGAGCATGAATAGCTATAAGTTCAAGGATTTAAAGGCTCCTCTCCCTGAAAATGTGAACCAGATTCAGCTTTACCTGCACTTTTTCAAGATTCCTAAAGGCATTCTTCTTTATGTCGATAAGAATACTTTGGCTTTGAAAGAGTTTATGGTGAATTACAATTCAAAAATGGTTAATTCCCTTTTGAAGTCTTTAGAAGATCTTAAGGAGAAAATAGATACGAATGTGATTCCGGTGAGATTATCCGACTATCCAAATAATATGCAGTGCAGATACTGCGCTTTCAGGGAAATTTGTTCTCTGGCCTCTGCCAAAGAAATGGATTGGGAGCAATTTAAAGTAAAAATAAAAACCCAGGAATCATAAGGGTTAATCAGAAACGAAACTCCGCGGGTTTAACCGCGGGGTTTTGTTTTAAGGAATGGGATTTTCCGGCTGGTAGAGAGTCCCTTCGCTCAGGATATACAGTTTTTTGTTGGTTTTATTAAAGAATATTCCAGGCTCTTTGTATCCGTTTAGGTCAACAACATTTATTCTGTCCCTCTCGTCAATCTCAGAGATTTTTATCTTATCTCCGACGCTGAAAATTACGTAATCAGAGTTCATCCAAACACAGTCTTTTATCCTTTCTGACAGACGGATCAGGGATAGTTTTTCTCCGGCTTTTTTTGCCGGCTGGTCGGGTTTTTCTTTCAGGAAAAGAATCAATATTTCTGAGTCTGAAAAGTAGGCCAGTTTTCTTTGGTCAGGGGAAAGGCTCAACCCTTTTATTCCATCAAAAAATTTTTCAAAAGATTTGGAGTCGTCATTAAACAGATAAAGAATTCCTTTTTCCTCCAAAAAGATGAAGGCCGGATCGTTTTGGAAAACATGCAAGATATATTCAGTTTCCTGTTTGATCTGGAATGGATCTCTGTTCAGTTTATCGTTATTCCTGAATAAGTTTCCATTGCTGTCAAGAGAATACGTTTCATTATTTATTTTTTTTGAAGCAATAGTGTCTTTCGGAGGCTCAATTATTGTTTTTGGAGTCAATGTGATGGGGGATTTGTTGGGCCTTATAACAAAGATTTTTTCCTGCTCTTTTATGGCAACCTTAAGATAGATTTCTTTTGAGTCTTCAGACCATTCCAAGCTTATGAAATCAGCTCCTTTTGAATAAACTTCGTTTTCTGAAATCAGCTGGCTTTTTACGTTCCTTTCAAAATCATAAAGCTTCAAAGACCATCTTGAGTTGGTGCCGGTGGAGGTTTCCTTTAAAATCATTCTTTTGTCGTCAGGAGACGGCCAGAAATCTTCAACTCCCTTGCCTATATCATTAAAATTGAGATTTTCAGGAATTAAAACAATTCTTTTTCCTTCAGCGACTTCTTTTTCTTTTATTGTTAGTTTTTTCTCCCAGGAATAGTATCCTTCTTTTGAAATTTTTATATCATATTCTTTTGGTATTAGGTTCTCTATAAGAACCGAGCCGAAGAAAAAATCTGTTTTTTTGGAAAGCTTTCCGTTCAGATAAATACTTACTTGTTTAGGCTCTATTTTTAAAAAAAGACCTCCTGTCTGGACTATCATTTTTCCGTTTTGAGGGGGATTCCAGTCTATTCTGTACCCTGAGGAATATAAAATCACCGTCGGAGCGGTAATAAGGAATAGGGCGAGGCAGGCGATAAATAAAGCCGTCTTGGTTCTTTTAGTCATATTATTAGTATAGCGTAAAAGGGATGGGATGTTAAATCCTTGACAAAACCATAAAAATTAGGTAGAATATAGGCACAAACAGAACCTTAAGTACTGAATACTGAAAATAAAAAATTAAAGGAGGTATAAGAGAAAATGAATAAAATACGGATTTTCTGTTTGGCTTTTTTAGTCTGGTCGATCATTTTTATGGTGTACCCGGCTTCAGTCCAGGCGGCACCTCTTAATCTTGTTTCTTTAACTGACGAGGGGGTTGTTATGCCGGATTCAGACGTGAAATTAATCGCTCTGGGCGGAGGGAGGATATACGCCGTAGTCTTGGATGATGACGGTAACTATCAATTCCTTTGGTCAGATTCGGGCGGAGCTTCTTGGGTAAGAACAACCCAGGGGTTGCCCGAGGAAGATGAATTCATTTGTCTGGAAGCGGAAAATTCAGCGGTAGTGCTTGCTACAGAGTACAAGGTCTATTTGTCTCCAGACGGAGGAAAAAGCTTTGAGACTCTCGGCGGGCCGGCTGGGCTGCGTAACAGGGGAGAGGAAATTTCTTCTGTGGCAGTCAGCGCTTCTCTGGTCGCTGTCGGAGTCTGGAACCCCTCGCATGGGTTTCCTAGAGATGGAGTATATCTCTGGGGCTACGGCGGCAATACCTGGGAAGCTCAGGGCATGCGTAAGAGTGAACGAGGTGGGTTTGACGCTGATGTAACTTCCTTGGTTTTTTCTCCTTTAGGAGAAGAGATCATAGTCGTCGCAAGCAATGATGACGGCACCTATCTCGTCGTGGGCTGTCCTCAACAGTCTGGAAATTTCTGGGCAGGAGCTAATTGGAGAAACAAAGTTGAACTTTCCCAGAGCTCCGGTCAGTCGCCTAAAGAGGGCGATATTACAAGCTCAGGAATGGCCTGGATGAAGGCCGGCGACTGGGGCCCTAAAGATATGGGCCCTAAGTCCCAATTCACGTCCTACACGCTTTCGGTCTTCTATAACAGTGAGCAGGAAGACCAGAGCGACGTCTATCAGGTTGGACTGTCGTCCGACCTATCGTCTTCAAGAGTCAGCAGGATAAGTCTGCCAAAAAGCCCGGAGTTAGGTGCTTTAAACAGCTTTGACTGCAACAAAAACACCATAGTAGTCGGGGCTACAGCCAGTGATGGCAAAAGTCTCGTCTATTACAGAAACTCAGTTACCGTGTCCTGGAAACAAAAGTACCTGGATAATGCGGCCGAATCACCTCAGGTTGCCATTGCACCTGATGATACGATTTTCGTCGGAACAAGCGGTAAAGGAAGTTACTTCGCAAGGAGCGAAAAGGAAAACCTGTTAGTACCGATTTCCCTTCTTGATACCGATTGGAACGGCGTAGAGGAGATTTACCTGTCGCAGAAGTTTTCAGAAAGTAGAACTTTATATGTGACTTTTGCGGGCAGGAGCCTGTTCCGGCTGGTGCTTGATAAAGATTATCAGCTGGCCAGGATCGAAAGGCTTTTCTATACTCCTGAATATCTTAATGAGATGGGAGTGAAAAGCTACAACCTTGCCAATGGAGAAGAGGATCTGCTTGTATACCAGGTAGATGCAAACTCTGACAAGGTTTGGTGGGGGCAGTATGGCCTTCACTGGACTGAGAAGGCAATGGAAGTAAAAATCCAGGACGTCGAAACGATCGGCGATAAAGCCTGGATAGCGGGTGAGGACGGTATGGTATATGTCGGCCGTTCAGGTGTCGCTTCAAAAACAATCAGCTCGGGTATGAGCTGGATTGGGAAGTTGGAACCTGGCCTGCCGGGAACTGTCCTGGTTGTGGGAGGTTCGGATGAGGATCGTTGGGAAGCTATTTCCGTAATTGACGGAAACTCCTACGAATTACTGCCGGACCTGCCAAAAGGAGCTGTCATGGAAGATGACAGTGATGGTTTCATGGTCTGCTATTCTCCTACTGATAACGCAGTTTACTGCGTTGCCGAAGGTAACGACCTATATAAGTTCGTTATCGGAGGCTCTAAGTGGGAGAGGGTATCCCGGCTCTCCAGAGTGGAAGAAATTTCCGTAACACCCAGGGGAATGTACGTTTTCACGGGTTCGGAAGTTATCTTTACTCCTCTCCCCATAACTGAGAAATCAGAGTGGGGGAAAATAACGGAGCTGAAGGGCTACTGGGAAGGCTTTGAAGCTACCGGTCTAAAGACCGGCGAAGACCTTCTGATCGTCTGGGACGAGGATGGGATTAATATCCTGAACTATAACGCCCAGGCGGAGTCACAGGTCAAGCAGACTGTCACCTCTAATACAGAGGTTAAAACTCAAGCGGGAAAAGACGTAACGAAAAAGGATTCAACTAAGGTTGCGTCTAGCCCCGAAAAAAATACAAGCCCGACAAGCGTGGAAATGATAACTACGTTTGGGGCTGGTGCTGTGGCACTGATCATTGTAATTATAGTTGCCAAAGCACGAAAGAGATAGTTCTTTATGCTCCGGGTGCGGGGATGCGAAAGCATCCTCCCCCGGAGATTTTTTATTGACAAAATAATTAAAAAATTATATAGTATTTATACTCTTTTACAAATTGGTTGGGAAATAAAAATTATTCAGGAGGCGTTATGCTTAATTCAGATGCAATGGCAAAAGAGCTTAAGGGTCTTTATTCCAAAGCAATAACCCAGTCAGATTTTGAAAAAGTCTGGGGGATCGGTAAGGGTTTTGCTATGAATGTCCCGAGGGAGCGGTGGCTGGAAATCGGAGTTTATTCTATTATTCTGCCGGCGCTCTGGGCCAGGTATTATCTGGCGAAAAAATTCGGGAAGATTGAAGAAGACATTCTTAATTTCTATACCTGGGTTGAGGACGGCTGGATTTCGTCAAAATCTGCCGGAGAAGTTGACCTTCTTTTCTCTTACGGCTATCTTCTTTCGGTTATCAAAAGTCAGCTTTTCAAGAAACTTACGGATGCGGACGCCATAAACAGCGAAATGGAGAGGCTACTGGAATACCTGAAAGACGCCAAGGCGGTCTTTAAGGTGATTAATGCTGAGGCATTGGCCGCTGACCAGAGAGGGGAAACGCAGGAAGCGATTAATATCCTCGACAGGGCGGAGAAACTTTTCCCGGAGGCAAGAAAAAATTCCGCTACTTTCCAGTCTCTCGCAAATATCTACAGCAATATGGGGCTTTTCGAAATCAAGCTCAGCGATGCCGTAGAA